>Ga0193952_1000559_pt1 | contig 15448 bp, 20 predicted proteins | sample BB_3_MG_FD_140368 | JGI IMG/M metagenome (GOLD analysis project Ga0193952, IMG submission 140368) | Microbial mat bacterial communities from the Broadkill River, Lewes, Delaware, United States - BB_3_MG | ecosystem: Environmental > Aquatic > Freshwater > River > Microbial mats | place: USA... | reverse complement strand
AGAGCAGCTGATTTGTAATCAGCAGGTCGGGGGTTCAAGTCCCTTCACCAGCTCCACTAAAAGCTTTTAACTATTTGAACTTTGGTTCTTTTAGTTAGAAGCTTTTTTTTTGCCTAATTTTTTATAAAACTTTTAAAAATTCTAATAATATTCTTCTTCTAAGTCTCTAAAAAGGCTCAAAAATTTAGGGTCTTAAAATGGGTCTTTTTAATCAGTTCATTAAGAACATTAGGGGATAAAAATTATATTAATCTTTTAATATGTTTATTCCCCTTGTTAATTTGAAATCTGACTCTTTAATTAAGTTTTCTAATTGTTTAAGTTCTTTAATCCCTACATCTTTAACTTTCCAATGAAATAGGTGAGAATTAGTCTTATCATATATCCTAATAGATATTAATTTTGTACTATTATTTAACTTATAATATTCCCTTTTCAGCCTATTTATTTTAGTCTGATTTGTTCCAAAAAGTTTAGAGATTGCAACATCTGAAAGCCCCATCTTTATTAGAAGTTTAAATATTCCTTTTTCATCTTTCTTATAATTATATGCAGTATATCCTTCCTTTTTTTCATAAATCTTATATAATTCTTCATATAACTGATAAGAATGATTTTGGAAAAACATTCCTAACGTCATTAATTTTTTTTTATCAACTATAAATTCATATCTATTTCTGGTAGCTCTTTTATGACATATACAATAGTGTCTATTAGAATTCCCATATGATCTTATATATTTATAAATATGATCTTTATCTTTTTTTAAATGCTCTGTATTTTTTAAACACTTAATTCTTGAGCGTAAGAGTTTTTTTAATTGAGCTTCTTTGGATGTTTTTTCATTAATCTCAATTAATATAGTTTCTTTTGTATTCTTTGAATATTTAAAATAAGCTATATTAGAATGTTTATCTACTTTATTTATACATCTAAAAATTTTATAGTTATCTCCATTCTCTATATTTTGTCCTAAATACTCTACATTTAAGATTGAGTTACATATTGGGCATTCTTCTTCTATGATAATTAGTTATCCTTTACAAAATTAATCTTAAATATTATATTGAATAATGACTAAATATCTTACGTACTAATATTTCTTAATAGCTATTACCTTAAATTTATAAGAAATTTTTCTTCTTTCCCTTTGAATAGGAGCTTTATAAAATTATCAATTATTGAAAATTGTCGATACTTTAAAGTTATACTTCTTTTAAGTAAGAGAAATACTTACTAATAAACTAAAAATATAGGAGTCAATATGACTAAAAATAATGTTACTGAACACAGTTTTGAAATAGGAACAATTTTACATAATATTAATCTTAATAAGTATACAGGAGAAGTAAAAGAGTCATTTATTTTTGAAGGAAAAGATAGTAAAGAAAAGTTTACAATTAAGAAGGATAGGCTTTTAGAAATAGCTAATCAGTTCAAAGATTCTAATGAAGTAAAAATACTTCTTAATAATGGATGGAAAGCTAATGAAAAGATGTCAGCAGGTACTGGAAAGGCATTGAAAATTGTTATTAATGGGGACTATTATGAATGTATTTTTTATATTGGAAAGGCTGGAGAATCATTTGATACTAAAAAGGTTGAAAGAAAAACGCATATCAAGTTTAATAAAGATCATTTATCTGCAATATTTACTTTCTTAAAGTTCAACGAGGAAGTTGAAACAGAAAAAGCTGAAGAACAAAAAGTTAAAAGAACTACTTTGGAGTTAGACTAATGAATGAAGAAATTAAAAAGGAGGATAAAAACCCTCCTATTATTAATTGGAAGAAATTCTCTAATGGAGAAGTTCCATCTAAAGCTATAGGAACGCCAATTCTATTAATAGCTTTAGATACAGAGTATCAGAGTAATTATACTTCTAATACAAATTTATGTTTATCATATCAGTTTAGTGCTTATGATTTACAAATAGGTAAATATAAGAGTGGAATATTCTATATGGATGTAAATTCTAAAGAAAGATTAACTTTAGGAGAATTTACTCATAAAGTATTAAAGGAGATGGAAATTAAACCATCTTCTTTATCAGGGTATAAAATTATATATATAGCTCATTTCTTTACAGCAGAATGGGCAATGTTTAAAGATAGGAATGAATTGTATATGAAATTTGAATTTATTAGAAAAACTTTAGTTACTACAAATAAGCCTTTACTCACAACTATAAAGGATGAGAAAGAGGAGATAGTAAATTTATGGGTTGATGTAAGGGATACAATGCTTTTATTGCCAGAGGGCTATAAATCATTAGATAAAGCCTCTACATTTATAGAGGGTTATGAAAAAATTGATTTAGATGAAAAAGTTAAAAGTAATATGTATCAATTTTTACAAGATGAGCCAATTAAATTTGAAAAATATGCAATCAGAGATGCTGAAGTTACTTTAAAACTATTTATAAAGCTTCAATATTTGTTAAATAAAATTAATGAAACTAAAGAAAAATTGTTTTCAACATTAGCAAGTGCTACTACAAATGATTTTAAAAAGTTTAGTAGGGAGAAGTTTGAAGGAGTTAAACTAGATAGTGTATCTCGCGGGGATGGTAAAAAAGATGCAGGAAAAATAATTCACAATATGCAGTTTGATAGATTTCATTCTTTATATGAAAAGTATGAATCTTTAGCTGATAGATCATATATGGGAGGACTTAATAGTAGTTATCATATTGGATATTCTAAAGGATATACGTTCATTGATATAGATTTTAAGAATGCGTATCCTACTGCTATGAATTTAATTAAAATAGGGAATTTTGGAGAGAAAATAATAAGACCAAAAAGAGTAAAGAAAAATGTAATTATTGAAGGTTTAGGGAATGATTAATCACTTTAAAAAATTACTCAGAAACTATACTAAAGATGCACATTTACGAGTAGCTTTAGCTGACATTAGTTTTAAGTTTCCCTTATCTTGTAAATATCCAAATCTTTCTGTACGTATTGAGGGATTTGGTTTAATTAACCCATTAGAAGGGAGAACTGTTGCTACATTACCTGAAATATATTTGGCTTTGTATTTAGATGCTGAACTTGAATATCATGATGCTGTAGTAATTGAAGATTATATTTTACCAAATGAAGTAGAACCTTTAAATAATGAGAATTACTATGTATTTAGAACACATTTAAGGAAATTATACGAATTAAGAAAAGAAGCCAAAAAAGGAGATAAAGAGCTACTTCAACAATTATATAAAACTTATAGCAATGGACTTTACGGAAAGGTCTCACAAGGTATTAGTGAAAGAACTATGTTTAATACTAAAGAGGGTACTACAAAAAGACTGCCTAAATCTGATATTACAAATTCATATTATGCTTCTATGATTACAGGTTTAATAAGAGCTGCATTATCAGAATTATTAGTTGCTATTAATGAATTAATTGAGGAAGGGCATCCTTATAAGATTATTAGTGCAACTACAGATGGCCTGTTATATGGTATTGATGAGAATAAAGTTTCTATTGAAGAAGTGATAAATAGTATTCATCCTTCATATACGTATAACACAATATTTGATGCATTAAATGATGGATATAAAAGGTTTAACTCTTTTGAAAGTGTTGATCCAATTTTATCAAAAAGGTTGGAGCATTTTCCATCTTTACAGCTACTAAAGCTTTCTCATGAATCGTGGGATGATCCTGAGTATATTGAAATCAAGCATGTAGCTAATAAAGTATTAAATATTAAAACAAGAGGGCAGGTAGGTTTTTATGAAGAAAGATAGAATTATATGCACTTTACTTGCGAAAGCAGGACATAAAGTTCAAGGGGATAAGAATACTCAAGCAGAATGGATAATGTCTCATTATGATGATGAAAAGATTGAGAAATATGAATTATCAATTCTATCAGGAATTCAACAAATTATTGATGAGGATTGTGTAATTGATGATTTAGTAAGCCTTCCTGAACAGCGTGTAATAAGTCTTGATTATGATTTTAAAAGATATCCAATATCTGAATGCGATACTAGACCTATTAAAGACATAAATGAGTTTAAGAAAGCTAGACAGAGTGTTGATTATTTAAGAAGGTTAGGACAAAGAGCGAGCATTAATGCTGTTGATTATAAATATCAAAGAGCGAAACAAAACGTTAGAAAGACTGGTTCAAATAAAGCTTTTTGTGCAAGACATATTTTAAGAGGTTTAATACATGAAGTAACCCCTTTTAAAAAAATAAATAAGTCTTATCCTCAAATTGCAATTTTATTACAGGAATATGGAGTAACTCTTTCAAGAATAAAGCATGCAAAGGGTGCTAGGTTTGCTTCTAATATGATTGCAGATACATCTGCTAATAGAAGTTATATACGTAAGATTCTGAAGTTATTAGAAATTGAATCAGAGAGTAACTATAAAGAGTTTCTTTCAATTTTACTTCATAAAAAGATAAGTAATCCAGAAGAAGTGTCTTATTTAGACAATTAAAATTATATCCCCTATAGGGATTAGTGAACTAGAAAATAAAAGGTGTAAAATGAAAAATGATATAACAAAAGAATTGATAGAAAAAGTTTGTCCTAAGGCTCAAACTATTGAAGAAGTGTATAATGATGATGTGGCTGAAATACAATCAGTATGTGATTTGATGGCTTGTGATAAGAGTGAATATTTTTTAACAAATGATGAATATGATTTATTAATTGAATATAACAAGGAGAATAATTAGGTTAAGGATGAAATTTCTGATACTCTTATCACTAAGGTTAAAAATGTTTGTAAATAAATATTGGAAAAGCAGGGTTTTAACCCTCTTTTTATCTTATAAATCTTGAAGTTAAGATAAATTTATTATCTTTGAAAAAGGGATATTACTGTTAAAATAATAAAATATTAACGCGAGTAGAATATTCCCTGCTATTATCTTAAAGTGAAAATTTCTATTAATAGGTTTTGGACTCATATTCTTATCCTCCTTTTCTATCTTCATAATATCTCTATAATATCCTTTTTGTTCATAGTATTCTTTAGCTAACATATCTGCTTTTGAATAAAATAAGTAAGACAATAATATAGGAACAAAATACAAAATAACTACATATGAAACTTCTAATACTTTATTATTACTTAATATCCATGCCCATAATGCACCACTTGTATAAATTGAACTTTTATCCATAAATCGCATTTCAGCAATCAAACTAGACATATTCTTATAAAGATGTTCTACTCTAATCTTTTGAGATTCGTTTAACTCCATATTAATAACTCATCCCATTTAATTGATGTGCAATATATTTAGCATGATTATCTGTCATTCCTACAATATAATCAATAACTCTTTGATACATGTGATATAAATTATCACTTTTTAAAGGAGCATCATCTCCTAATAATTCGATAATTCTTTCATTCTTAAAAGATAATTTATCTTTTTTATATAATTCATAAACTGCTGGAATAATATTTTCTAATAAGGTTTCAATTATATTATAAGCACCAATTTCTAGTTCAATTTTTCTCTTATGGTTAAATACTGTTTCAACTGCTAGTTTTTTTGCAAGCTTTAATCCTTCTTTTAAATTTTCATTAGTAAAAAGTTTCATTAATTCTTTTGGCTGTTCTCCAAAAGTTATAGCTTCATAATTTTTTTTAAAAACTTCCATTGAATGTCTTGCTAAATTATTTATAGATTTGGCTACTAGTTTAGAGACTTTTGCAACTTCTGTTAAAGTATTATTTGATATAGTACTTTCAAAATCATGAGGACATAAAAGTTTAAATATTTCTGTTAAATCATCTATTTTTATAATTTTTAATTCACAAGCATCTTGTAAATCTAATAATCCATAACAAATATCATCAGAAACTTCCATCAGAAAAGAGAATGGATGCCTTCTAAAAGTTCCATCCTCATTTTTCAAGTTTAGTTCATTAAAAATCAATTCTGAAATATCATTTTCACTTTTAAAGAAATTAAATTTAGATTTACCTTTATTCTTACATTGCTTAGAACTAAATGGGTATTTTACAAGTGTAGCAAGCGTGGCAAAAGTTAAATTCATTCCACCTTCAAAAGGATTGTTTTCTAGTTGACTAACTATTCTAAAGCTTTGAGCATTACCATCAAGATTAATAAAATCTAATAGTTCATCTTTTTCTAGGTCCTTTATATGCTCCCTTTCTGAATTATTTTTAAACCATTCCTTAATAACTTCTTCTCCTGCATGTCCAAAAGGAGGATTCCCAATGTCATGAGCTAGACAAGCAGTTTGAATGATGTAAGCTACGTCATTGGGGTTTTTATCTTTAATAAAATCACCTGCAAAAAGACCTAAGCTTCTCCCTACACTAGCTACTTCCAAACTATGTGTTAATCTATTATGCACATGGTCATTGTTCGATAAGGGATGGACTTGTGTCTTTTTTGATAATCTTCTAAAAGAATTAGAAAATATTATTCTATCATAGTCTCTATGGAAACTATTTCTAAATGAGTCTTCATTTGAATCTTCTTCTACTCTCATATTTTTATATAATCTTTTTTTTGATAATAAATTGGTCATAATAAATTTACCTTAAATAATTAATTTTAAAGATAATATCATACAATTAATAATAAATTACTATTTTGATTATTTACAAACCACTTTATATTAAATATAATTCTTCTTAAGAAAACTTCTTAAATTACATAATTTGTTGTAGTTTATCATCATGATATCTTTTATACCATATAGTTTCACGTATTTTATATGGTTCAATAAGAACACTAGGGGATACAGATATATTTAAATTCTCTTTTTCAATCTTGTGGAAAATGGTATCTTTCCCTCATTAATTCTATTCTCATTTAAGATTAATAGGTAAATAACAACAATAACTAAGCCTACAATACTACTTATTTCTATCATCCATCATCCCTTCAATTATATTTAATTCGTCAAACAAACCTTGCCTATAATCTCCATCATTTAGTTCTGATAGTTTCTTCTTCTGTTCTTGAATATGGTCTTTAAATTCATTTACAAAATTGTTCTCCTTCTGAATATAAAAATAGATCAACTCGTTAAGCCATTTTGCAGCACTTATTCTACCCTTACGATATTTCTCTGTGGAATCTATACCCTTGTTAAAAGTGTAATAAACTTGATGAGAGTCTAAACTCTTGCTAATAATTTCTAATTTTAGTAGAGATCTTTTCATTCTAAAATATTATCTGAAACTAGAAGGATAGATAAAAATATTACAGAATGTAATGTGAAAATTTTCACTACTATTTTATATTCCCCTAACGCTGTTAATGAACCACTTCTAAAATTTAAAAATCTATAACAATATATTAAAAATTTGATAATAATAATCAAAGGAGAATATATGAATAACACCTTGTGTGTAATAGTAAAATGTACGATAGTAGCTATTGTATTAGTTACTCAATCTACAAAAAGCAAACAAAAGGATTCTTTAAATGAATCTTCTAAGTGATGAACTTAAAAATAAAATCTCCAAACTTTATTCCACTGAAAATATAAAAGACCCAATTGTTCAATGTAAATTCTATGTACCTAATAATAAATGGAAATGGTATGTCTTAGAATTTGATTTAGAGCAGGGAATTTTCTTTGGGTATGTCTGTGGATTTGAAAAAGAATTAGGCTATTTCTCGCTATGGGATTTAGAAGTTGTTGGTGCTATTAGAGACTTAGGGTTTAAACCTCACGAACTGAGTACGATTAAAAGAACTTGTAATGATTGAAATCCTTGATAAAACTGATATTCATAAAGTTCATGATAAAGAATTAAAGGACTATTTAATATATAGCTTAAATAGATTACCTAATGATTTTGAATATCCAGAGTATGGATCATTTATAATTATTGAAAATATAGATGAACTAAAAAGAAATCCAATTAAGTTTAAAACTTGTGAACTTCAATCTCTTGAAAATAGCTTATTAGATGATATAGAAATAGTTGAAATAAAAGATGATGTAATAGAAATAGTTTTTATTATACATAATGATTTTGGTGTGAGCTTAATTTGTAAAAAGGAAATCTTTTCCACTTATGAACTTAAAAAAATACTTGAATATAGTATCTCTTAATATATGGAATAAGGATAAATTTTAAATTATATAAATTGATGACATAACCTGACATGCCTCTGGCGTATAATTCAATAAATAAAAACAAAAAGGAAATAAAAATGAAAAAATTACTAACACTTTTAGGAGTAACAGTTACAGCACTAATTTTAAATGCGAGTGAGCCAAAAGTAGGGCATATAGTTCAAAATGACATACATAAAAAATTAGTAGCTTCGTGGGTAGAAGAATTTAATATAGCATTTGATGATAAAATGGCTGCTTTCCAAATTATGAATGCTGAATTGGATCCTGAGTTAATATTAACAATGCCTCAGAGAAATGAAAGTGTATGGATTAATCCTTATACTAAAAAGCATGAAAAAATAATGAATCATTCTATAATCTTAAAAACATCAGATGGAAAATATAGATTAATTGTAGGTGTTTTCTTAAAAGGATCTCCTGTATCAAAAAAAATGTATAAAGCTCTAGTAGATGCTTTTGGTAAGAAAAATGTAAAGATTATAAATGATATTCAAAGGGATGTTCCCTTTTCAAAAGATGGATATGAGATTTTTAATCCTGACAATGAAATAAAGAAAGATCTTTATTGGGGGATTGCAGGTTAATGGAATTTTATATTTTAGCTTTCAAGAAGTATTTTAATTTTAAAGATAGTGCGACAAGGGCAGAGTACTGGTATTTTACATTAATTAATATTTTTATAATTATTCTTTTATCAATAGGGAATGAAGTTTCTGGAATCTTTGGTCTTGAATTAGAGATAGCTTTATTAAGTAGTATATATGTATTACTAATGTTTATTCCATCTTTAAGTATTTCAGTAAGGCGGCTACATGATATAGGAAAAAATGGATGGTGGATATTAATATCTTTTGTACCATTCTTAGGATTAATTCTTATTTACTGGTTTACTTTAAAATCAAATGTAATAGGTAATATGAATCAAGAAATAAAGGAAAAGTAGAATAATGTATAGTTTAAAGAATATACTTGTAATTATCTCTAGTATAGCAATAATACTTTTTGTGGGTGATAGTTTTGCTACAAAATATAATACAGATGCATCAGGATTATCTTGTATTAATTCAGATGTGGAAAAAGTTTTATTAAATGTTGTAAGTAATGATCTCCAAGGTGAACTTGCTAAAAGAGGGTATGTTTTAAGTGTTAATGTAATTAAAGAAAATACATCAACAGAAGATAGAAAATTTACTATTGGTAATAAATCTAAATATACATGTAATACTACAATTGATTTAAAGTTAAAAGCTGATCCTAATAATATAAAAGCAGTTAAATATATTACTGATGTATCTAAGAGTAAAGGTTTTGTTTCTGTTACTATAGATAGAGATTTTTCAATTACTGAAAATGATTTGGGTACACAATATTGGGTTAGATCTTTAAAGATTACAGAAGGTGAGTTAATATCATTAATTAAACAAAATACTAACTAAGAAAATATACATAGGTTAAATTACGCCTATGTATCTAAAAGACACAATTAAAGACCCTCTAAATTTAACTACTTATTTAAACTTATCGTCAAATAACAACTCTTATAAATATTAAACCGAATAATAAAGCTGAGGGTCTAAATTTTAGGCTCATTTTAATTATAAAACTACAAAGGAGGGTAATATGCTTAAACACAAAAAACAAGCGCTAAATACAGAGATAAATGTAAACGAGATTATCAAATCACAAAGAGTCTTTTCTAAAAATGGGAAATTATATATTGATTATAGAATTAATTTTAATTATGTAATAAATGATAAAGAAAGAATTAGATTCTCAACTGGTGTACTAGATTCAATAATAAATAAACAAAAATTAGAAAAAGAGGTATATTCCTTAGCTTTAAAACATTACTTAGATAATAATGGAATTAAAAACCCGAATGAAGTTTATGTAAAAGATATTGCTATGGATGCTTTAAATGAAGATAAAGATAATAGGGCAGACGATACTCATGAAGACTATATAAGAATATACGAAAAATATATAAGTCCTATTTTTTCAGAAAAATTAATCACAAACGTAAAGGCTAAAGATATAAAGGCATGGAAAAATTCATTACTAAATGAGAAACAATTAAGTAAGTCCAGATTTACAAAATATTATAGAACACTAAACTTTATAATCAAATATGCTTATATAAATGAGTATATAGATAAGAATCCAATGGATCTAGTTGATAAGAGATCAAAGATTTTTAAACAACCAAATAGTGAATCATCTATGAAGTATTACTCAAAAGATGAAGTGAAATTAATAATCGAAAATGCAAAAGGATGGTTTAAAACTTATCTTATAACTTTGTTTTATACTGGTATGAGATGTGGTGAGAGTTTAGCTTTAAAATGGTCAGATTTAAATTTTGAGAAAAATATAATTACTATTCAAAGAAGTGTAAGACATGGAACTGTTAGAAATACTACCAAGACTGGAATTACAAATGTAATAGATATGGCAGAACCTGTGAAGATTGCTTTAAGTAATTACTATGATGAAGCATTATCTGATGAATGGATATTTCCAAGTCCTTTGACTTTACTACCATATTGGAGTCCTAAATCAATTATTAAATCACAATTGAAACCCTTACTGAATTCTCTTAATATAGAGTACAAAACACTTTATGCTACAAGACATTCTTTCGCTTCAATTATGGTTGAAAATAATGTCCCTCTTACTTACATACAAAAACAGTTAGGCCATAAAAAACTATCCACAACAATGGATTATTATATTAAGAATGGATTTGTGAATGAAAAGGGTAGAGATGAGAGAATAGACAAATTATACTTTTGATAATTTAGATGACACAACCTTGTAAAGGGATGGGTTAAAATCCAAATATAAATAAATTAAATGTAAAAAGGACGGAATAATGAGCAATTTATTTCTAATGATTTTAAGTATGGCAGTTTTTTATCTAACTGGATGGAATTTGATGTGGGATGGTGAATTAAAATTTATAAGTGATATTTTTAGTGGGCTGTCTTTGGGGACAATTATGTTTAATGATATTCACTTTAATGAAGTTAAGTATCTAATTAGTGATAAGGATTACTTTTTTTCCAATGACATATTAATAATTAGATTTAACGAGTTATATTATGGTTTATATAATACAAATAGATTTTTTAATTCAACGATCATTGAGTCAATGGGGTTAGGATTTGCTTCCATTTCATTAATTAAGTCATTAGATTTTCAAATATAGAAGAATCCAAATAATATGGTTATAAACTTTAGCTATTAATAATTTTTAAAAGGTAAAATAATAATTCACTATTTTATTCCATCAAGCTATCAAAAAAGGGTGTTATGAAAAGTCATGATAAAATTGCTACAAGGTTAGCAATCATACTTAATAAACTAAATTCTAATGAACGATTTTCAATTGATGATTTAATTGAAGAATTCAATGTAACGAAGAGAACGATTCAACGAGATTTAAATGAGAGGCTTTCCTATCTTCCAATAAAGAAAGAGAATAATCTCTATTTTTTAGAGGAATACTATCTTGGTAAATTAAACTTTAATGATATAGATACATTTGCGACACTTAGTGGTATTAAAGAGTTATACCCATCACTAAAAGAAGATTTTTTAAAATCAATCTTAGATGACACTGTATCAAAAGCGTATCTAATTAAAGGTCATAATTATGAGGATATTAAAGGTAGGGAAAATGATTTTAAACTACTCGAAAAGTCTATTTTAGAATTAAAGAGAATATCTTTTATATATAAAGATAAAGAGCGAATATTAAACCCCTATAAACTTTTAAATAAAGATGGTATTTGGTATTTAGTTGGTGTGGAGAGTGATGAAACATTAAAGACTTATTCTTTTAAAAAGACAAGTAAAATAAAACTATTAGACACAAGTTTCGAAGTTGATAATGAGATATTGAAGATTATCAAAAATGATGATAATGTTTGGTTTTCGCGGAAACAAACGGAGGTAGTTTTAAAAGTTGATAAGTCAATTGCTGAGTATTTCAAACGAAGAAAAGTAATTGCTAATCAAGTAATTTTAAAAGAGTTAGAAGATGGATCGTTATTGGTGTCTTGTAAAGTATCATTTGATGAAGAAATATTAAAAATTGTTAGGTATTGGATTCCTAATGTTGAGATTATTTCTCCAGATTTTTTATATGATAAATTGGAAGATTGTTTAAAAAAATATTTAGGAAAATAATTAAGGGATTACAATGATTAATACAATATTATCAAATATTAATAAGGATGATTTTACAAAAGTTTTTAAAAGTCTATCTTATTCGATTTACCAAGACAAGGTATTGTCTTTTGACGAAGTTAACTATTTAAATGGTTTGATTAAAAGATTTTCATCTGATGATCAAAAAGTACATGAAATTTTTTCTATTGATAGTAGATATGAACTTAACTTCAAAAACATTTTGGAAGAAATGAGTTTGTCTAGTTGTAAAACCTTATTGTTTTTATTTGCAATAACTGCGGAAGTTTTTGAAAACAATGCTTTGAAAAAGTATTTAAAAAATAAGGTTTTAGATGAATTACCCTTTGATCCTGAAATTGAAAATGAATTATTAGAAGTAGGTTTTAATTATGTCAAATCAAGTATTAAAATTTATGATCTAATTTATAGTGTAGAAAGTAAAGGGTTTTTTAGTAAAAAGGATGATTCTGAGGTTAAATCTTATGAAAAACTTGATTTTATTTCGGAAGATAATCTTTTAGCACTAGAAGAAAAAGAAAAAAATGCCTTTATAAAAATATTAATTTATTTAATGCTTGAAGACGGAGAAGTTAGTGAAAAAGAAAAAGCTGCACTCAACATGTGTGCTAATTACTTTGAACTTAAAGAATTTGATATAGACTCTATTAATATGCATACGATAACTCTTGATGAAATTAAAACGATGAAAACTGCATGGTTTATTAATTTATTAATTTTTTCATATGTGCTAAGTCAAAACTCTTCTGCATCTGAATTTGGTAGACTATTTGAAGTAACTGACATTCTTAATATTAACAAAAAAGAGTTGTCCTCGAGTTTAGAATTAATTAATGATTATAAAGTTTTTTTTGAAAAGTCACTATCCTCTATTACGTCAACAAAGATCACTAGTTTAGAAAAAGAAAAAACTTCAGAAAATATTGGTATAGGGTATGATGTAATATCTATTATAGTCTCTGCATTACCTTTTGTTGGAAGTATTGAAAAGGGAATTAATCTAACTAATAAAGTTTCTAACATGAATGAAGATAATTCAGGTTTAGAATATGGATTGTGTAGAGTTTTAGACAATACGGGAGGTAATGAAATTATAATCTGTATAGATGGCTTTATGTCGGAATCAAGTTCTAAACAATTTGATGATTGGTCTAAAAGTTTTAAAGATTTAAATATAAACTCTTTAACTAAAGGTTTTAAATGGCCTTCTAAAAATTTAAAATCTATAGGATCTTTAGGGGATATTTTAGGTGCTCCTTGGTATGAAGCAGTTAATAATACAAGTAAAGCTGCGGATAAACTAGTAAATGATATCAAACTTATTCAAGAAATGAATTCTGATATAAAAATAACATTGATGGGACATTCTCTAGGTTCTAGAGTGATTTTTAATACTTTAATCAAGTTAAATGAAATGGATTGTAGAGTTGAAAACGTATATATGCTAGGCGGAGCAGTTTCTAGAATAGATAAAGCGGGTTGGTTAACAGCATTATCTTCTGTAAATAACAAAGCATACAATTTTTATTCATCTAATGATGAAGTTTTAAATAAATTATATCAAACGACAATGATGGGTGACAAGCCTATTGGTCTAGGTAATATCGAATGTTATAAAAATAAAGATTTTGATATTGCAGATGTTGTAAATATAGATGTATCTCATATTGTTAATGGACATACTGAGTATAAAGATAAGTTTGCATCAATTTTAAATGACAAAAAAGATTTTAATTACTCAGTTTTATATTGTGAATAACTTTAGTCAAATTTAAATAGATTTTTAAAAAAATAAGTTTGTAAATACTTATGAAATAGATGTTGATATAGAGATAAAAGTAGATTTTATTAGAAATACAAATGAGAGAAGGAATGTCTATATTGAATGGAATTAAGAATAATACTAGATGGATTTTATTAATAGTGATAATATTATTATCAGTGTTTATATTTAAAAGTTATGAAACTGAAACTCAAGAATCAGTTATTGAAACAGAATTAAAAAAAGTTGCAACATTATCTTATTTAGAAACTAAAATTACAGAATCTATAGAGATGAAGAAATCAGATGATTTAGAAATGTATGTGAATTTATCAGCGTATTTAAATATTGACCTATCATCCGAAATTGAATCAAAAATTGAGAAGTATAATAGCTTTTTCAATAAGTCTTGGCGGAATACAAAAGAATTCTCTAAATCTTTTGTTACTGGTGAATCAGAGAGTACAATTGGTTTAGCAGCAAGTACAACATCAGATATGTTAGTTGTAGGAGACTTAAGAGATATAACAATAGAAGGAAGAAAGATGTCTTCTGGAAATAGTTATGATAAAGTAACTCTTGGATTAGCTTCTCTTGGAGTAGGAATGACTGTAATACAAGTTGCAAGTGCTGGTGGAGGTACACCATTAAAAGTAGGAACTTCAATACTTAAATTTGCAAGAAAAGCTGGAAAATTGACTAAATCTTTTAGTTCATTAGTGACATCAAAATTAACAAAGTCAATTGATTTTAATAAATTAGGAAGAATAGATTTTTCAAAGGTCTCGAAGATACAAGAAGGTTTTAAATCTTTTTCTCGAACTATAGACTTTTCACATACGAAGAAATTGTTTGAAAAAGTTAGTATCTTAAAGAAAAATACATCCTCCCTTGATACAGTTAGCTTACTTAAATATGTTGATGATCAAAAAGATTTAAAGAAGATGGTTAAATTATCTGACAAATTTGGTAAGAATACTAAAGGTGTGTTAAAGGTATTAGGTAAAGGTGTTCTAAAAGCTGGTACTAAAATAATCAAGTATACAACCTTATTAATTACACAATTAATTTCATTATTTGTATCAATAGTACTTTTTATATTTAGTTTCTTTTCGAAAGTATCACTGTTAAGAAGATTCTTTTAATAAATAGTTATTAATATTCAAGCCCGTTAGTCCCCTAAAGGCTCAGTAATTATATAGTATATCACTATATAATATAGATAAACACTATATTTCAAACTCATAAGCCGGAGGTCGAGAGTTCAAGTCTCTCTTTTGACACCATTTTTAATTCACAATAGTGATTTAAACATTTATTTTATTGTTGCTGGTGTAGCTCAGCTTGGCTAGAGCAGCTGATTT
>Ga0193952_1000557_pt1 | contig 15470 bp, 14 predicted proteins | sample BB_3_MG_FD_140368 | JGI IMG/M metagenome (GOLD analysis project Ga0193952, IMG submission 140368) | Microbial mat bacterial communities from the Broadkill River, Lewes, Delaware, United States - BB_3_MG | ecosystem: Environmental > Aquatic > Freshwater > River > Microbial mats | place: USA... | reverse complement strand
GCTATGAGTTCATCTGGAAGATGAAAGTCATAGCTTGAGGTTAGTAAAGGATCTTTTTGCATGAAAAAGTATTATTTTTTATCTTCCAAACCTAGTATCTCACTAAGGCTTTCTTCATCTTCATCGTCGTCTTCCTCATCCTCTTTTGGAGCAGGATTTACAAGTCTAACTATAAGGATTGAAAAGCCGTAAAGAATCATTAATGGGCCTGCCATCAAAAGCTGAGTTAGTACATCTGGAGGTGTTAATAGCGCAGCCACTATAAAAATTATAATAACAGCATATTTGAAAAAATCTGCCATTTGGCGATCATTTACCATGCCAAGAAGCGCTAAAAAGTATGCAAAGATCGGAAGTTCAAAAGCAAGACCAAAACCAAACATGATCTTTGTAAAAAAACCAACATAGTCTTCAATGTTTATAAGTGGAGTAAATTTAAAAGAACCAAATGTGATCAAAAAATCAAAACCAAAAGGTGTCACTATGTAGTACGCAAAAAGTACACCAATAGCAAACATAGTAGTCCCACCAAATATAAAAGGGATTAACATCTTTTTTTCATTTGCATACAGTCCAGGTGCTACAAACATCCATATTTGAGCTAGTATTATAGGAAGTGCACCTAGTATTGCTGCAAAAAAAGAAACTTTAAGAGCTACAAAAAATGCTCCACCAACCTGAGTTGTCGTTACCATACCATCAGCTGCATGTACAGATTTTTTACCAACTTCTATAAGAGCTTGATTTAGCGGTTCAATCATCCAGTTTAGTATTGGTTCGTGAAAGTAAAACATCACAAAAAACATAACAATTAGACTACCAACAGATATCCCAAGTCTTTTTCTAAGTTCTACTAAGTGGGGTTTTATATCTTCAAACATCGTTATCTTCTTCTATATTCTTTTTTTTCTTTTCAAAAGTTACTTTTTCAGCTTTTACACTCTCTTTAGGCTTTTCTTCAACTATATCATCTCCAATACTAGCTAACTTATCACCAAGTTTAGAAGTGTCTGTTGCACTCTCTAACTTATGGGATGCATCCATAAGTTCTTTTTTGTATGAAAGAGCTTCCTCTTTTATATCTTTTACGTTCATCTCTTCTTCTAGAGAGTCTTTAACACTACCGATCGTTTTTTTAGCATTTCTAAAAAACTTTGCAACTTCAATCATCGCAGACGGAAGTTTATCTGGACCTAAAAAGAGTATTGCTATAACAGCTATTATGAGTATCTCAGTAAAACCCATTCCAAACATGTAAAACCTTCAAAAATAATTTAAAATTAATAGTCTGTGATTTTATCTAAACTATGATTAAATTTATCTATGAAGTTATAAAAAGTGCAATCTCGTCACTTAAAAGATAGTTATTGTTGTAAAAAGTACTATTTTTTAAAATAAGTTTCTCTTCTTTTACTAATATACTTGCTTTTAAAAGCTCATCTTTATCTAAAATATTTTTATTTACTCCAACACTAGATCTAAGACCTAAAAATATTTTCTCTATTTTTTGATCGTCTTCACTTAGTTCTTCTACTTGTATATTTAGCGGGTCTTTTATATATGATTCTATATTAGTAGATGGGTAAAATCTTTTGTTGTCTTTTTTCCCTACAGCCCCACATCCAAGACCTATGTAGTCTAAATACTTCCAGTAACCAAAGTTATGTTTACTTGTATAGGTTCCAAAATTACTGATCTCATACTGTTTAAATCCATGTCTTTCAATCTCATTAAAAAGCCAAGAAGTTAAGTTTAAATCCTCTTTTGACATTTGTGGTTTACTCTCAAAGATAGTCCCATCTTCAATAGTAAGCGCATAAGCACTTATATGATCTATGGGTAGTTTGAAAGCTTCATTTATATCATGCTCTAAAAGTTCTTTTGTATCACCTTTTGTTGCATAGATTAGATCCAGTGATATATGCTCAAATCCCTTTTGTTTTGCTGTTTTTATTGTTTCTTTTGCTTGATGTAAATTGTGAGCACGGTTTAGAAGTTTTAGCTTTTGATCGTTAAAGCTTTGAACACCAAAGCTTAACCTGTTAACACCTAACTTTTTCATTCCATCGATCCATTGAGGTGTCGCAGAATTTGGGTTTGCTTCACTTGTGATCTCAGCATCTTTTGCCAAGTATGGGGTGATCTTTTCAAATAATGCTTCATAAAGTTCTGGACTAATGGTAGAAGGTGTTCCTCCACCTATAAATACGCTTTTAAGTGAAGTCGGTTTTGTTTTGAAGTTTTTTAGTTCATAATCTAATTGTTTACTTAATGCATCCATATAGCTTTGTTTTAAATGAAATTTGTCAACATAAGAATTAAAAGCACAATAGGAACACTTTGAATCGCAAAATGGGATATGAATATATAACATAAAGCGAATTATATCTTGTTTTTATGATAAAATATGATCAAAAATATTAAGGTTAAATATGCCAATAAATAGTTTCCACAAAAGTTTGGCAATACAAGATCAAAAAAACTCTTTGTTTGATAAACATGTTTATACAATTATACTAGATAACAAAGGATATATTTTAGATATTTCAAAAGCTTTTTTAGATTTTTTAGATTATAAAGAAAAAGATATAAAAAACCAAAAGTATAGTTTTCTGGTAAGTAAATATGAAAATGAAAAACTTCTCAACGAGATAAAAGATACTTTAAAAAGTGGGTTTTCTTATTGTGGAGAGATCAAAAGTAAGAAGAAAAATAGCAATATTTTTTGGGTAAATATAGCTATAAATCCACTTTATGATGAGCAAAGAGTTAAAGTTGGATATTTATGTATCTTAAATGATATCTCTGCACTTAAAAAACTTCAAGAATTATCTGTAACAGATCAGTTAACAGGTTTTTACAACAGAAACTACTTTGATATATATATTAAGAAAGAGTTATATCATGCAGTAAAGTCTAAAGAAATTTTTACTTTAGTTTTATTTGATATAGACTCTTTAGAACTATATAATGCTACATATGGTGTAGAATCTGGTGATAAAGCTATAAAAAAAGTAGCTTACGCGCTTAAAAATAATAAGTACGTAAAAGCAAACCCTGCTTTTAGATTCCGTGGTGAAGAGTTTGCTATTATAGTTACAAATCAAAATGCAGGTTATATAAGAGCACTTGTAGATAGTGTTTATGAGTCAGTTAAAATTTTAAATATACAGCATGATTCAAGTGAAGTTTCTGATGTTATGACTATTTCTGGAGGTGTTGTTAGTATAGATACGACACTTAAAAATATCACCTCAAAAGAACTTGTAGAATTAGCAGAAAAAAACCTTGAACAAGCTAAGAAAAATGGTAAAAATCAAGTTGTATTTGATGTTGAAAACCTACATAATTCTAAAAAGCATGATAATGCAATATCTATACTTCCAAATAGAGAAGTTTTGATCAGTGATCTTGCTAGTTTAGAAAAAAAATCTATGTTGATACTACTTAGATTAAATCATATAAATTTGTTAAAAAGTGCGTATGGTATTAATGGAGTAGGGGAGATTGTTGAATCTAAAATAGAAGAGCTTAAATGTATATTACTTGATGAAGAAGCTATACTTTACAGTTTAAACCTTCAAGAATTTGCTATTCTTATAACTGATGAGAAGCTTTTTGAAAAGTATCTATTATTGATCAAGTATTCAGTACTAGAAAACACTATGATTCTCCCTTGTTCTTTTGATGAAAGCAACGCACCTATAGTCACTTTTAGTGCAGGTATATCATATGGTGTGAAAAATATTTTACACAATGCTGATCTAGTTCTTCAGGAGGCTTTGCTTAGTAAAATAAGTTATTTAGAGTATAAAGATGAACAAGATGTTGTGTCTAAAGAGATCGAGTCTATAAATAGAATGAAAGTGTATAAAAAAGCTCTTACAGAGGGTTCAATAGTGCCTTATTTTCAACCTATAGTAGATAGTGATACAGGTGAGGTCATAAAGTATGAAGCTTTAGCTAGAATTATAAGTGACGATGAAGTTATATCTCCATATTATTTTTTAGAGTCATCTCGTGAAGATAAATCTTTTGAAGCATTTTCACGTCAGATGATGCAAAAAGTTTTTAATGTTTATTCTAAAAATGATATAAATGTTACTATTAACGTTACATACGAAAACCTTGTGTCTGAAGATATGATCAAATATATAAAAAACAGACTTGATAAGTTTGGTGGAGATGGGGTCACTTTTGAGATATTAGAATCTGAAGAGATTAAAGATTATAGAATAGTTGAACAGTTTATACTCATGGTAAAAGAGTATGGATGTAATATATCTATAGATGATTTTGGATCAGGATATTCAAATTTTACAAATGTGCTTCTTTTAAATATAGACTATATAAAGTTAGATGGTTCCCTTATTGAAAAACTAAATACAGATGAAAATGTACTTAGCATTGTTAAATCAATTATTGACTTTGCAAAGGGTGCAAATATGAAAACTATAGCTGAGTTTGTTAGCACTAGAGATATTGCAAAAAAAGTAAAAGAGTTAGGGATAGATTTTTCACAAGGATATTTTTACTCTGAACCAAAGAGTCCACAAGAACTTGGTTTCTCATATGATCAAATATAGTTTAGAGTTATTCTAATTTTATAATTTATATTTAATTGCTTTTTTTGTATAATCGCAATAAAAATAAAAGCGTATATATATGAGTAAAAAAGATCTATATCGACCCAATGTAGCTATGATCGTTGTTTCAAACAACTACCCTGAGAAAAAAGAGATTTTTATAGCTCAAAGAAATGACTTGTCAGACATTTGGCAATTTCCTCAAGGTGGGATCGATAAAGGTGAAGAAGTAAAAGAAGCACTTTTTCGTGAACTAGAAGAAGAGATTGGTACTTGTGAAGTAAAAATAGTAGCAGAGTATCCTGATTGGCTTTCATACGATTTTCCTGAAAAAATTGCTAAAAAAATGAAGCCTTGGATAGGACAGAAACAAAAATATTTTTTAGTTAAACTAAAGAAAAAAGCAAAAATAGACATAAATACAAAACATCCTGAATTTAGTGATTATAAATTTGTTGGAGTTGATGATGTACTTCACTTGAGTGCATCATTTAAAAAAGATGTATATGAAAAAGTTATTAAATATTTTAAAGATGAGGACTATTTGTAAATGTTAATAGTACAAAAATTTGGCGGAACTAGTGTAGGAGATCTAGATAGGATCCAAAATGTAGCTAACCGTGTTGCAAAAACAAAAAAAGATGGACATGATGTTGTCGTAGTTGTCTCAGCTATGAGCGGTGAAACCAATAAGCTTGTTGGATATGCTGAGCATTTTTCAAACAATCCTAGCAAACCTGAGATGGATATGCTTTTAAGTTCTGGTGAGCGTGTAACTGCTTCACTTCTCTCAATTGCACTTCAAGAGATGGGGTATGATGCATGTGCAATGACTGGTAGAAAAGCTGGAATACTTACAGATAACCTACATACAAAAGCACGTATTGAAGAGATAGATCCTGAAGTAATGAACAACAACCTAAAAGATGGAAAGATTGTAGTTGTTGCAGGTTTTCAAGGAGTAAATGAAAATGGTGATGTAACTACACTTGGTCGTGGTGGGAGTGACCTTTCAGCCGTAGCGATTGCAGGTGCACTTAAAGCAGATCTTTGTGAGATATATACTGATGTAAGTGGTATTTTTACAACTGACCCCCGTATAGAGCCAAAAGCTAAAAAGCTTGAAAAAATATCTTACGATGAGATGTTGGAACTTGCATCACTTGGTGCTAAAGTTCTTCAAAACCGTTCAGTTGAACTTGCAAAAAAATTAAATGTAAATCTAGTAACAAGAACAAGCTTCTCGGATGAAGAGGGGACTTTAATAACTAAGGAAGAAAATATTATGGAAAAACCATTAGTAAGTGGAATAGCTTTAGATAAAAATCAAGCTCGTATATCTTTAATAGGTGTTAGTGACAGACCTGGAATAGCATCAGATATATTTACTAAACTAGCTAAAGCTGAGGTTAATGTAGATATGATCATACAAAACCGTGCACATGGTGGTACTACAAATATTGATTTTACAGTACCTGTAGGTGATCTTAATGATGCAAAAAATGTAGTAGCAGAATTTATAAAAGATGGTGATCTTGAAGATGATTTATATAATGAAAATATATGTAAAGTTTCAGTAGTTGGTGTTGGTATGAAGTCTCATGCCGGTGTAGCTGCAAAAGCATTTCAAACCATGGCAAATGAAAATATAAATATAAACATGATCTCAACATCAGAGATAAAAATATCTATGGTTATAGAGGAAAAATACGCTGAACTTGCTGTTCGTGGTTTACACGATGCATATGAGTTAGATAAGTAATTTTATGGAAGATATTGCAGACTTTGCTCAATGGAGTTTAGATACCATTCGTGCTGAAGGTGCGACTTTTTCATGGCTAGAAGAGCTTAGATTTGAGTGGACTCCTGCAACTGCTTTAGCATTAGAACAAGTGTTGAGTGGAAAAACCATAGTACTTATAACAGATCAGAAAAGAAAATGGTTTGGAGAGTATATATTAAGTTCAGTAAACCCAGACAGGTTAGAGCGTCCACCTGTTCCAATAGTTAGTATAGATTCACTTTATCCACATTTTAACAATATAAATGGTGGAGATATGATAGACATAATAGACGACATGTTAAATGTATCGCTAAAGGGTGAGTACTTTTTTTGGTACATAGGCAGTGGAGACGATAAACGTGCCGATATAGCAAAAAGAAAAGGCAATAGCTATTTTTGGATCTTTGATGAAGACTATGCAAACAGCTTTAATCTTAAAAGTTATGATAAGCACTTAGATATAAAACTACTTCAAGTTTATCGTTTATTTGATCTTTCATTAAACGGTGCTATGTTTGGAGAGGTTGATGTCACAAGTTAGTGGACATATTCTGATATCTACAGATATCAATAAAGAGTTTGAAAAATTTCAACAACAACTTGTCTCCCATAGGGTGAAAGGTTTTATAGAAGATGTTTTTAAACTCGAACATGCTAAAGCTGTAGTGGCTGAGGCTTATATAAGTGAAGAGAAAACAAAGTATTTAATTCTAGGTTCAAAAAGTTTTGGAATTGAAGCTCAAAACTCACTTTTAAAACTTTTAGAAGAACCACCTAGAAATATAGAATTTATAATAATATCACCAACAAAATCAAATCTTTTACCAACTGTTAGATCGCGTCTTCCAATAGTAAAGGGTTATGTATCTCATGAGAGTGTAAATTTTGATCTTAATTTATCAAAACTTGATTATGCAGAGATGTTTAACTTTTTAAAAACAAATGCAAGAGTTTCTAAAAATGAAGCAAAGGAGCTTATAGAAGCCATATACAATAGAGCAGTTACTATAGATAAACTTATCCTAAATGAGACACAATTAAATAACTTTGATAAAGCTTTTAGACTTTTAGAGCTTAACTCAAGACCACAAAATGTACTTTCACTTATATTGATGGGATTTATTCATGCATCTTGAAAAGATCAACAGTAATTCAAATATAGAAAAAATATTAAATGATTTAGGTGTAGACTCTGGCGGTATAAATATACTCTCTTCTAAATCAAAAACACACCTTATTAATATAAAAAATTTACATGTAGGTGGTGCAAATATTTTAAAGCAAGACGCGCTTAGTGTAGGAGCTGATCTAGCAGTACCAAGGGGTACTGTTTTAGCAAAAACAAAAACAGTTGATTGTCTTCTTATCGCTACAACAAGACAGTTACAAAAGCTTTCAAAAAAAGAGTTAGCTCAACCTTTTGATCTAAAAGAAGTAGCTAAAAAGTTATCAGATATTATAAGTGTCAAAAGAGCTGAAAATGTTGAGATCATGGGTGTGTTAAATGCAAACGATGATAGTTTTTTTAACTCTAGTCGCTTTAGTGAAAAAGGTGCAGTCTCTAAAATTGAGCAGATGATCGAAGATGGTGCCAAGATCATAGACATAGGTGGTGTTAGTTCTGCTCCAAACTCTAAAGTTATTAGTGTCAAAGAGGAGCTAGAACGTGTTAGAGGCATATATAAACTTATAGATGAACATAAGCTTTATGAGAGAGTTAAGTTTAGTGCAGATACGTATGAACCAGAGGTCGCAAGAATAGCACTAGATAGTGGATTTAGTATTATAAATGATATTAAAGGTCTTGGGAGTGATGAACTTTGTAAGGTAATAGCTAGTCATGATGCAAAAGCTATACTTATGCATATGCAAGGTAATCCACAAACAATGCAGAATAATCCTAAATACAATGATTTATTAAATGATGTATATACTTTTTTTGAAGATAGAATTGCAAAAGCTCAGAGTTTGGGTGTTAAAAATCTAGTTTTAGATGTAGGTATAGGCTTTGGAAAAACACTTGAACATAATATACTTTTGATCAAAAATTTAGAACACTTTTTAACATTAGAAAAAGAGCTTTTAGTTGGAGCATCAAGAAAATCTATGATAGATAAAATATATCCTAGTGAGATAAGTGAACGTTTAGCTGGAAGTTTGGAAATTCACATGGAGTCTGTTAGAAATGGAGCTTCAATTATACGTGTTCATGATGTTAAAGAGCATGCACAAGCCTTAGCTGTGCATAAGGCTCTTAACGCTTAGTTAGCGTTAGGCTTTGGAGTACTAGCAGTACGAGCTGGAAGTTGTGGGTACATTACATTTGGCTTTGTACCAGTTAACGATTTTAAAAATATAGTGATAGATTCAGCTTCAGCTTCACTTAGATCAAGTCCAAGTTGAATTCTACCCATCTCTATAACTGCTTCTTTAAGGTCCCAAATAGCACCATTATGAAAGTAAGGAGCAGTTTCAACAATATTTCTTAGAGTAGGAACCTTAACCATACCGTTTGCATCACCTCTAAAGTCACCAATATTACGATGTTTGTACTTAGCAGTAACTTCAAAAGCATTCATATCTTGACCAAGTCCAACACCGTTGTGACATGTAGTACAACCTTTATCTATAAAAGTTTGAAGACCTTTTTTCTCATCTTTATTTAAAGCGTTTGAATCGCCATTTAGAAATTTATCAAATCTAGATGGTGTAACTAGTGTTCTCTCAAAAGTTGCAATTGTATCGGTGATCTTTTCAAAATCTATTTCTACATTGTCACCATATGCTGCTTTAAATTCGCCAACATACTGAGGCATAGATGTTACAGTGTTTACAACATGATCTTTTGTTGCAGCCATTTCAGGGTGTGCTTGGATAGGACCTTGAGCTTGTTTTTCTAAGTCTGGATCACGACCATCCCAAAACTGTGCTGAGAAAAATACTGCATTATAAACAGTAGGCGAGTTTAAGTGATGAGGATTTGCTGTCCATTTATGACCAATAGCCGCACTTACTCCATCAGTCCCACCTGTTGCAAGGTTATGACAAGTGTTACAGCTGATCAAATTACTTTTTGATAAACGTGGATCAAAGTAAAGCTTTTTTCCAAGTTCAACTTTCATGCTTGTGATTGGATTTTTTGGATTATCTATAAGCTTATGAAGCTCTTTTTTGTCATTTGGAATTGGTTTTAAACCTGCTTCTTTTGCTTTTTGAGCAAGAGGAGAAGCAATTAACAATGATGTGCTTATTGCTGCTAATGCTAATATTTTCATTTCTCTACCTTATTTATTTTATTTTACGAAATTATATAGGAAGCATTCTTAAATGATAATAATTATTTTTTACTACAGTTTAATCATAAAGTAAAGGTACACGAATACGGCAAGATGTTCCTTCTTTAGTATTTTTAATAGATAATTTACCACTCATACCAGACTCTATAATTTTTTTAGCTATATAAAGACCTATTCCTGTGCCATTGAGATCTTTTTTAGTTGTAAAATATGGCTCAAATATTTTTTCAAAATCATCTTCCTTTATTCCACCACCATTATCTGAGATATCTAAAAGACCATATTCGCCATCTTTATGGTAGTAAATATTGATTTCTCCTCGTTTAATAATTCCACTGTTTTGTTGCTGTTTAATAGCATCAATAGCGTTGTTTAAAAGTATTAGAAGTACTTGCTTAAATTCATTTTCAACACCATAATACTGAAACTCTTCTGTTGATCTAAATTCAGTATCAATATTATAGTTAACAAGTTGTGCACGTAAAATCATAAGAACATCGCTAATCACCTTTTTGGGTACAAAAGGCGCTTCTTCCCTTTCACTATAGAGAAATTTTCTAAAATCATCAATAGTAGAAGACATATATTTTACATTTTTTGTAATTATATCTATCTTCTCATGAAACTCTTTCTCTTCTAGTTCACCAATAGAAAACTTTGTTTCTAAATTGACAATAGATAAACCTATTATATTAAGTGGTTGACGCCATTGGTGTGCAATCGATTCTAGCATCTCCCCCATAGCTGCATTACGAGATTGTCTTAACATTAGTTGTTCTTGTTTCTTTTGTTTTCTAACAGCTTCATCAACACGTTTTTCAAGTTCATTGTTTAGTTCTTCTAACTCTTTACTTTGATCTTCAACCCTACTAAGACTCTCTTCTAAGTCATGTTGGATTTTTTTTAGTTCAGTTATATCTCTACCTGCACCTACTGTACCTATAATATTTTGGTTTTCATCATAAAATGGTGCTTTATAAACCTCTAAGTAGAGTAGCTTACCTTTAACATTTCCATACTCTTCAAACTTCATAGCTTTTTTTTGTTCAATAACAATTAAATCTGAGTTTAAACAAAGCTCTCCAAAAGTATGCCAATTTGGGTTATCTTTATGTTTATTTCTTTCTCTTTGAGCAAAATAAACATCATTTTTACCTATGGGTTCATCTGTATCTTTTGCCATTAAAAGTGTTTTACAAATAGTTTCATTTGCATATATATAATTTCCCTCAGTATCTTTTACCCATAACATATCAGGTAGATTTTTAGTTAATAGATTTAAAAGATCAGCATTATGTTTATTTAGTTGAGATATTTGAAATGACATAGTAACTCTTTTTTGTATTTTTATAATATTATCTTTTTAATCTATATATATTATTAAGCTGTAATATTAGAATAGTTAATATATTGTTTAATTTAACTTATTTTAATATATTTTTTAATAACATGATGAAAATTTAATAAAAAACAAATGAATGAAAAATAATAGTTATAAGATTTTGATTGTTGATGACGTAGAACAAAATATTCTAATCGTTAAATCAATGCTTGAAAAAGAGGGATTTCAGACAAAGCATGCTCATGATGGTATGAGTGCTTTGAAAATTGTTGAAGAGGAAAAGTTCGATTTAATACTTTTAGATGTAATGATGCCGAAAATAAATGGTATCGATACATGTAGGTATTTAAAAATAGAACCTAAAACTGCTTCTATACCTGTTATTTTTATAACAGGCAGTGATGACAAAGAAAGTTTAAAAATAGCATACGATGTAGGTGGAATTGACTACATTAAAAAACCTTTTTTTAAAGAGGAACTTATAGCTAGAGTTAAAACGCATCTTAAGCTAAAAGACTATGAAAAAAACCTTGAACAAAAAGTTGTCCAAAAAACAAAAGAGAGCTTAGAAACTCAGGTTAAGCTTATGTATACTCTTGGTGGTATTGCAGAGGGGCACTCTATTGAAACTCAAATGCATGTACGAAGAGTTGGCGAGTTTTCATATAAACTAGGAATATTGTATGGGTTAAAAAAACATGAAGCTGTTAGGCTTAAGCATGCTGCTTATATGCATGATATTGGAAAGCTTTCTATTAGTGATTCAATACTTCATAAAAATGGGATTTTAACAAATAAAGAGCGCAAAGAGATGACTAAGCATGCAAAAGCTGGTGCTGATATGCTTGGAAAGTCAGACCTTCCATTATTTAAAGCTGCATCAATAGTTTGTGAACAACATCATGAAAAATATGATGGGAGTGGTTATCCTCATAGTTTAAGAGCAGAAGGCATACATATATATGGTCGTATAGTGGCTATTGCAGATGTTTTTGATGCACTTTTATTTCCAAGGGCTTACAAAGAGAGTTGGGATATACAAAAGGTTTTAGATTTTCTAAAAAGCATGAGTGGTAAACACTTTGATCCTAAGTTAATAGATCTGTTTTTTGAAAATATTGATGACTTTATGACTATATATAAGATAGAGTTAGAAAAAACTAATTATAAAAAGAAAAAGAAGTTTTTAGGATTATTTTAAAGTTAGGCTGAGATAGAGTAAAATTACTCTATCTCAGCATCGATAACATCGTCATCGTCTTTTTTCTTAGCTTTGTCAGCTTGACCTTGTGCACCAGCATCTCCAGCTTGTTGCTTGTACATCTCTTCAGTTACTTTGTGGCTAGCTTCAGTAAGAGTTTTAACTTTCTCTTCGATTTGCTCTTTAGTAGCAGACTCATCTTTTAGAGTGTCTTTAAGATCAGTTATAGCAGCTTCGATTTTAGCTTTCTCTTCAGCTTCAACTTTATCTCCCATATCAGTCATAGTTTTTTCAACTTGAGCGATAAGTGCATCTGCTTGGTTTTTAAGATCTACTAGTGCTTTTCTCTCTTCATCAGCAGCTTTGTTTTCTTCTGCATCTTGAACCATTTTGTTGATCTCTTCTTCACTTAGACCAGATGAACCAGAAATAGTGATTGATTGAGATTTACCAGTACCTTTATCAGTAGAACTAACAGTTAAGATACCGTTCGCATCGATATCAAAAGTTACTTCAATTTGAGGCACACCACGTGGAGCGGCAGGGATATCACCTAGTTCAAATAAACCTAATGATTTATTATCTTTAGCGAACTCACGCTCACCTTGAACAACTGAAATTGAAACAGCCGGTTGGTTGTCTTCAGCAGTTGAGAATACTTGAGATTTCTTAACAGGAATAGTAGTACCTTTTTCAATAATCTTAGTAGCTACACCACCTAAAGTCTCAATACCTAAACTTAATGGAGTAACGTCTAGTAAAAGAACATCTTTTACATCACCACGTAATACACCACCTTGGATAGCAGCACCAGCAGCAACAACTTCATCTGGATTTACACCTTTGTTAAGTTTTTTACCGTTAAAGTATTTAGATACTGCTTCTTGAGCTGCAGGAACACGAGTAGAACCACCAACCATGATGATTTCTTTGATCTCATCGTTGCTTAAGTCTGCTTCATTCATAGCAGTTTTGATATGTGAAATAGTTTCATCTATAAGTCCAGAGATCATACCTTCAAATTTCGCACGAGTTAGTTTTACAACTAAGTGTTGTGGTCCAGCTTCTGTCATAGTTATGAATGGTAAGTTGATCTCAGTTTCAGTAGAAGAACTTAACTCTTTTTTGGCATTTTCAGCTGCATCTTTTAGACGCTGTAGTGCCATTTTGTCGTTTTTAAGTTCAATACCATGAGAATTTTTGAATTCGTCGTTTAAGAAATCAACGATTTTATTATCAAAGTCATCACCACCTAAAAATGCATTACCATCAGTTGATAAAACTTCAAAAGTACCATCAGAGATCTCTAAAGTTGTAACATCAAATGTACCACCACCAAGATCGTATACAAGTACGTTCTCTTCAGATTTGCTCTCTAAACCATAAGCTAGTGCAGATGCAGTAGGCTCATTGATAATACGTAAAACGTTAAGACCAGCAATTGTACCTGCATCTTTAGTAGCTTTACGTTGAGAATCATTAAAGTATGCAGGAACTGTAATAACTGCATCAGTTACAGTACCACCAATATAGTTCTCAGCGTCTTCTTTTAGTTTGCTAAGGATCTTAGCAGAGATCTCTTGAGGAGTATAAACAGTTCCAGCTACGTCAACTGCAGCCATACCGTCTTTATCTACTATATTATATGTTACTTTATCGTGTGCCTCTTTAGCATTTTCCTCATTCATCATAAGACCCATGATTCTTTTGATCGATGTGATCGTTTTTTCAGGGTTTGTGATAGCTTGACGTTTTGCAGGATCACCAACTAGAGTTTCACCTTTATCTGTAAATGCAACAACCGATGGAGTTGTGTTCTTACCTTCAGCATTTGGGATTACTTTAGCTTCACCGCCTTCGTAAACTGCTACACAAGAGTTTGTTGTTCCTAAATCTATACCTATTACTTTTGACATTTCATTTCCTTTATTTGTTTTATAATTTTTAAAAATTTATTTTAATAACGGAGAAATTTTACCGTTATTAAAAAATAACTTCTGCCACCTAAGTGGCACTTCATTAATTTGCCACTACAACCATTGCTTCGCGAAGTGGGCGATTTTTGTATTTGTAACCTGTTTGGAAAGTTTGAACTATTTGTCCACTTTCAACTTCATCACTATCCATACTCTGTACAGCGTTATGGATATTTGGATCAAATGGCTCATCGTGAGATACCATAGTCACACCATGTTTTTCCAGTTGAGTCAAAAATTGTTTATGTGTTAACTCGATACCCTCTTTTAGTTTATTAAAAAGTTCAGCTTTATCTGCATCGCTCTCAACTGATTTCATTGCACCATCAAGTGCATCCATAACAGGTATCATATCTTTTGCAAATTTTTCGTTTGCATATTCTACTGCTGTATATTTTTCACGCTCAAGTCTTTTTTTGATATTATCAAAATCAGCATGAACACGAGCGTATGTATCTTTTAGATCATTTAGCTCTTTTTTTACAGATTCTAATTCACTCTCTTGTGAATCTTCTACTGCTTCACTTTGATCCTCAACATCAGAATCATCTGTTTGAAGAGTTTCCTCTTCTTGAATTTGTTCTGATTCTTCTTTTATTTCATTTTCTTGTTTTTTAGACATAATAGTTAAATTAGACTCCTTTGTATTTTAGTTATTTTAAAAATATAGTAGCATTATGACATATGAGTGTTACAATGTCAAGTTTTGATTAAATAAAATTATTTAGTTTAATTGAGTCTATATGACTAAAGTATATTTACTTTTGAGAAGAATCAGCTAAAGTTACACAAAATAGGACATCCTTGCCACTTTGTTTAGTAGTGTTTATAGCTTGATTTAGTGTTAAACCTGTAGTTATTATGTCATCTACTATGATTATTTCTTTATTTTGCACTTCTAAAAGTCCAAACTCTCTTGGGTTTTGTAAACGAAACTGTTTACTTTTTCCAGAGTAGGTTACACTGTTTTTTGCTATGAGTCTATTTGGGGTTGGTTTTATGTATTTTGAATTTAGATGTTTATTTAGTATAGCTGTATGTGAGTAGCCTGAATCTATATTGTCATCTACGGCTATGGAGTTTATAATATTTGGATATTTAAACTCATCTGCAAATTTTTTGAATGAGTTTTGTGCAAGTATATTAAATATATAGTATCCAAGATCTGTGTGTTTTGTATGTAAAAGATCTTTTATCTCATTATATTTATAAAAAGAGATTACATCAACATCTTGAACTTTACGTTTATATATTTTTGGTTTTAGGAAGTTTTCTTGGCATGGTTT
>Ga0193952_1000551_pt1 | contig 15546 bp, 12 predicted proteins | sample BB_3_MG_FD_140368 | JGI IMG/M metagenome (GOLD analysis project Ga0193952, IMG submission 140368) | Microbial mat bacterial communities from the Broadkill River, Lewes, Delaware, United States - BB_3_MG | ecosystem: Environmental > Aquatic > Freshwater > River > Microbial mats | place: USA... | reverse complement strand
GTTATCGATGTTTGCGTAATCTTTTACATCACCACCAAATTTCGCACCCTGTACGATAGTTAGTGCCGCAGTTAGAGTCGTTTTACCATGGTCAACGTGACCGATAGTACCTACGTTAACGTGTGGTTTGGAACGTTCAAACTTTTCCTTAGCCATTTTCAATACCTTTGCTAGTGGGCGCAAGGCGCCCAATTAAAGTTAAAAAGTTAAATTAAATTATTCGCCTTTCTTCGAAGCAGCGATGATTTCATCAGAAACATTCTTAGGTGCTTCAGCGTATTTCAAGAATTCCATACTGTAAGAAGCACGACCTTGAGTCAAAGAACGCATTTGGTTTGAATAACCAAACATTTCTGAAAGTGGTACTTCAGCCTTAACAGACTTACCAGTAGGAATATCATCCATTGCGTTGACAATACCACGACGACGGTTAAGGTCACCGATGATATCACCCATGTATTCTTCTGGAGTAACAACCTCTACTTTCATCATTGGCTCAAGAAGAACCGCTCCGGCTTCCGCCGTACCGTTCTTGATACCCATTCCTGCAGCAACTTGGAAGGCCATCTCGTTTGAGTCAACATCGTGGTAAGAACCATCAATTAACTCAACTTCAACATCAACCATTGGGAAGCCAGCGATAACACCAGCTTCAAGCTGTTGTTTAGCACCCTTCTCAACTGCACCGATGTATTCTCGAGGAACCGCACCACCCACAATCGAGTTGATGAAATTGAAATTATCTTTCTCTGAATCTTCAGGAAGTGGACGAATCTTGAATACAACGTGACCATACTGACCACGACCACCAGACTGACGTACAAACTTACCTTGACACTCAACTTCTTGACGAATTGTTTCACGGTAAGAAACCTGAGGTGCACCAATATTCGCTTCCACTTTGAATTCACGCTTCATACGATCAACTAGGATGTCAAGGTGAAGCTCACCCATACCAGAGATGATTGTTTGGTTTGTTTCTTCATCAGTGTGAACACGGAAAGATGGATCTTCTGCTGCTAGTTTACCTAGTGCAATACCCATTTTCTCTTGGTCAGCTTTTGTCTTAGGTTCGATTGCAATCGAGATAACTGGCTCTGGGAATTCCATACGTTCAAGGATAACTGGATTATCCATATCACATAGAGTATCACCGGTTGTTGTATCTTTAAGTCCAACCGCACAAGCGATATCACCAGCACGAACTTCTTTGATTTCTTCACGAGAGTTCGAGTGCATTTGAAGAATACGACCAACACGCTCACGCTTCTGCTTAACAGTATTCATAACTGGAGAACCAGCTTCTAGAACACCTGAATAAACACGGAAGAATGTTAAAGTACCAACATATGGGTCAGTCATTACTTTAAATGCTAGAGCCGCAAATGGTTCATCATCTGTAGAGTGACGCTCAACAGCCGTACCGTCATCAAGTTCACCCTTGATTGCAGGAACATCAGTCGGTGCTGGCATAAGCTCAATAACACCATCTAGAAGCGTCTGAACACCTTTGTTTTTGAAAGATGAACCGCAGAACATTGGTACGATTTCAACATCGATACAACGCTGACGGATACCTGCTTTAATATCTTCTTCAGACAAATCACCTTCTTCTAGGTACTTATCCATCAACTCTTCAGAAGCTTCAGCAGCAGTTTCAACTAGGTTTTCACGCCATTCTTGACACTCATCCATCATTTCAGCTGGGATATCTTCATAGGTATAAGCCATACCCATGTTTTCTTCTTCCCAGTAGATCGCTTTCATCTTAACCAGATCAACAACACCACGGAAAGTCTCTTCAGCACCGATTGGAAGTTGCATAGGAACTGCATTTGCAGCAAGGCGATCTTTAACCATCTGACAAACATTTAGGAAGTTTGCACCTGCACGGTCCATTTTGTTGACGTAACCCATACGAGGTACGCCGTACTTATCTGCTTGACGCCATACAGTTTCAGACTGAGGCTCAACACCAGATACAGAACAGAAACACGTTACAGCACCATCCAATACACGTAAAGAACGTTCTACTTCGATTGTGAAGTCAACGTGTCCCGGAGTATCGATAATGTTTATGCGGTGCTCAGGAAAGTTACGCTGCATACCTGACCAGAAACAAGTCGTTGCAGCAGATGTGATTGTGATACCACGCTCCTGCTCTTGCTCCATCCAGTCCATGGTAGCGCCACCGTCATGTACTTCACCGATCTTATGAGAAACACCAGTGTAGTAAAGAATACGTTCAGTGGTGGTTGTTTTACCCGCATCAATGTGGGCCATGATCCCAATATTGCGGTATCTATCTAGAGGGGTTTTACGTGCCACTTTAAATAACCTTTAACTTTAAACCAAAAATAAAGGCCCTGTAAAAGGGCCTCCATTAGCAGATGATTACCAACGGAAATGAGAGAAGGCTTTGTTCGCCTCTGCCATTCTATGGGTATCTTCTTTCTTCTTGATAGCCGCACCGCGACCTTCAAGTGCATCACCAAGCTCACCCGCTAGACGAAGCATCATGCCTTTTTCGCTACGCTTACGAGCTGCATCAACAACCCAACGCATCGCTAGAGCAATTTTACGCTCTGCACGAACTTCAACTGGTACTTGGTAAGTGGCACCACCAACACGGCGAGATTTAACCTCAACCATTGGACCAACTGCTTCCAATGCTTCGCGAAGCAATGCAGCGTGTTCGCCACCTTTTTTACGGTCAACTAGAATATCTAGTGCATCGTAAACAATTTTTTCAGCCACGGCTTTCTTACCGCTGACCATGATCATGTTAACGAACTTTGTTAACGTTGTATCTCCAAACTTCGGATCAGGTAGCACCTGACGTTTTGGAATTTCTCTTCTTCTTGCCATTCTTAACTCTTCCGGTATAAATGTAACACTAAAATTGCGAGCGTATGTTAAGGGATTGTTAAACCAACTGGTTTATAACAATTACTTAGGACGCTTCGCACCGTACTTAGAACGACCTTGTTTACGATCAGCAACACCGGCACAGTCAAGTGCACCGCGAACTGTGTGATATCGCACACCAGGTAAATCTTTAACACGACCACCACGGATAAGAATAACCGAGTGCTCTTGTAGGTTGTGACCTTCACCACCAATGTAGGAAGCCACTTCGTAACCATTCGTTAAACGTACACGCGCAACTTTACGCAGAGCAGAGTTTGGCTTTTTAGGGGTTGTTGTATAAACACGCGTACAAACACCACGACGCTGAGGACATGCCTGAAGCGCTGCAACGTTAGAAACTTTACGCTTATCTTTACGCGGCTTACGCACCAACTGGTTAATAGTAGCCATTAAATTTCTCCAAATTTGAGATTAACTCTTACACATAAACGAAGTTGTAGGCCAAAAATAGCTGACCTACGCATAAGGAAATCGGATTTTAAAGATGTGAATTTAGTATGTCAAGCACTAACTACTTGAAATCCCTAAAAATTACATATCACCTTCAGGTGCCGATTCCATCACCTCTACCAATTCCTCAGAAATTACTTCTTCAGCATTTTCTTCGGCACGCTCCATTTCCGCATCAGGATTCATGAACGCCTGCAATTCAACCTGCGTTCTTTCCTGCGCTTCACGACGCGCTTTATGGTAGGCAAAACCTGTACCGGCCGGTATTAAACGACCGACAATAACATTTTCTTTCAGACCAACTAATGTATCACGCTTACCTGAAACCGCAGCTTCAGTAAGTACACGAGTGGTTTCTTGGAAAGAAGCCGCTGAAATAAATGATTCAGTTGCAAGCGATGCTTTAGTGATACCCAATAATACGCGCTCATAAGTTGCTTGCATCTTACCTTCTTCTTCCATCTTCTCATTCAGAGTTAAGACAGTTGAATATTCTGCTTGCTCACCTCGAATAAGCCCAGTATCTCCAGCATTCTTAATTTCAACTTTGCGCAACATTTGACGAACAATTGTTTCAATGTGCTTATCGTTGATCTTAACACCTTGCAAACGATATACATCCTGTACTTCGTCAACGATGTACTCTGCAAGCTTCTCAATACCTTGTAGACGCAAAATGTCATGTGGATTTGGGCTACCTTCAACAACGATATCACCCTTTTCAACACGCTCACCTTCAAAAACGCTAACTGTACGCCATTTCGGAATCAACGCTTCATAGACTTCACCTGAATCCTGAGTAATCATCAGACGCTGCTTACCTTTGGTCTCTTTACCGAATCCGATAACACCTGTTACTTCAGCCATAATAGAAGGCTCTTTTGGCTGACGAGCTTCGAATAGATCAGCAACACGAGGTAGACCCCCGGTAATATCTTTGTTCTTCGATGAAGCTTGAGGAATACGCGCTAAGGTATCACCTCGACCAATTTGTACATTCGCTTGAACGTCAACAATTGAGTTTTCTGGCAAGTAGTACATTGCTGGCGTCTGAGTACCAGGGAAACAAACTGCTTCACCCGATGCATCAACAAGTTCGATATATGGACGAACTTCTTTAGAAGTTGAAGTACGTTCTTTTGCATCTTTAACAACATAACTGCTCAAACCAGTCATCTCATCCGTACGTTCTTCAACCGTACCCTCAAAGTTACCGAAACGAACAATACCTTCCGCTTCTGTAATGATTGGATGCGTATGAGGATCCCAAGATGCCAAAATACCTCCGGCTGCAATTGAGCCACCATCTGCAACATTCAAAACGGAACCATAACCAATTTTGTAACGTTCTTGTTCGCGACCATCTGCATCCATAACTGAAATTTCACCCGAACGTGACGAGACAACAATGCCACCCTCAGAATTCGTTAGAGTTTTCACATTGTAGTATTTGACCGAACCATCGTGCTTCACTTCAATTTGTGACTGTGCCGCAGAACCAGAAGCTGTACCACCGATATGGAAGGTACGCATGGTCAGCTGAGTACCAGGCTCACCAATCGACTGAGCTGCCATAACACCAACTGCCTCACCCATATTAACAAGGTGACCACGCGCTAGATCACGACCATAACACTTCTTACAGATACCAAATCGAGTATCACATGTCATTGGAGAACGAACGAATACATGATCAATACCGTTGTTATCAATCATTTCAGCCAAATTCTCATCAATTAATGCACCGGCCGGTATTAAAAGTGTACCATCAGCCTTAACAACATCACGGTTTGTAACACGACCTAAAACACGATCTTTAAGGGTTTCAACAATATCACCACCCTCAACATGAGCGGTCATACGTACACCCGCATCTGTTCCACAATCTTCTTCTGTCACAACAACGTCTTGAGCAACATCCACTAATCGACGGGTTAAGTAACCAGAGTTTGCCGTTTTCAGAGCTGTATCCGCTAGACCTTTACGAGCACCGTGAGTTGAGATGAAGTACTGAAGTACGTTCAGACCTTCACGGAAGTTTGCAGTAATCGGAGTTTCGATAATCGAACCATCCGGTTTTGCCATAAGCCCACGCATACCACCTAACTGACGCATCTGAGCTACGCTACCACGAGCTCCAGAATCGGCCATCATATAAACCGAGTTAAAAGACGTTTGCTCAACATCTTTACCCTCTTTATCCTGAACCGTTTCAGTTTGAAGCTCGGCCATCATCGACTTAGTAACCAGCTCATTAGTATGCGACCAAATATCTACAACCTTGTTGTAACGCTCACCTTCAGTAACCAAACCTTGTGAGAATTGATTTTGGATTTCAGCGACTTTTTCGTCTGCTTGCGCAATCAATTCCGCCTTTTCATCTGGAATCAACATATCGTCTGAACAGAAAGATAAACCAGCAAGTGTTGACCATTTAAAACCGGCATACATCAGCTGATCAGCAAAAATAACTGTTTCTTTAGGGCCTAAGTTACGGTAACACTCGTTCAACAACTTAGAAATATTCTTCTTCGTCAAATTCGTATTGATTAAATCGTAACTCAATCCTTCAGGCAAGATTCGTGACAAGATTGCACGGCCAGCAGTAGTGTCTACGACACGAGTTGACTCAGTTGCATTCCCTTCATCATCAATTGAAACTTCTTTATGTTTCAACTTGATTCGCGTATGCAAATGAACAATATTTGCTGTCAATGCACGCTCAACTTCAGCCCAGCTGGAGAAAGCCATGCCTTCACCCTGCATATTTACCGCTTCACGCGAAATATAGTAAAGACCCAATACAACATCCTGAGAAGGAACGATAATTGGATCACCATTAGCAGGTGAAAGTAGGTTGTTGGTCGACATCATCAAGGTACGCGCTTCAAGCTGCGCTTCTAATGACAATGGAACGTGAACCGCCATCTGATCACCATCGAAGTCAGCGTTAAATGCTGAACACACCAATGGGTGTAAGTTAATCGCTTTACCTTCAATCAACACCGGTTCAAACGCCTGAATACCCAAACGGTGAAGTGTTGGTGCACGGTTTAGAAGAACTGGATGCTCACGGATCACTTCATCCAATACATCCCATACTTCCGGCAAACCAAGCTCAACCATTTTCTTAGCTGACTTGATAGTTGGTGCCATACCGCGTTTTTGTAGCTTTGAGAAGATAAATGGCTTAAATAATTCCAAAGCCATTTTCTTCGGTAGACCACATTGATGAAGACGCAATGTTGGCCCAACAACGATGACCGAACGACCTGAGTAGTCAACACGCTTACCAAGAAGGTTTTGACGGAATCGACCTTGCTTACCTTTAATCATGTCAGCCAGTGATTTCAACTGACGCTTGTTGGTACCGGTTACTGCACGACCACGACGGCCATTATCTAGTAATGAGTCAACAGACTCTTGAAGCATACGCTTTTCATTACGACAGATAATATCTGGCGCCATTAAGTCTAATAGACGCTTCAAACGGTTATTACGGTTGATAACACGACGATATAGATCATTCAAATCAGAAGTTGCGAAGCGACCACCATCCAGCGGCACCAATGGACGCAACTCTGGAGGCAATACTGGAAGTACATCCAATACCATCCACTCTGGCTTGTTTCCAGATTGTAAGAATGCATCAATCAGCTTTAAACGCTTAGAGAGCTTTTTCTGTTTCGTTTCCGAGTTGGTATTTTCCATCTCTGTACGAAGCTGCTCAGCTTCATAGGCAAGATCAATACCTTGCAGCATTTTCTTGATAGCTTCAGCACCCATTTGTGCTTCAAACTCATCACCATGCTCATCTAATGCATCCAGATACTCTTCTTCAGAAAGCAACTGCCAAGGCTCAAGTGGAGTTAAACCAGGATCAGTCACCATGAACGCTTCAAAATAAAGAACCGCTTCAATTTCTTTCAAAGTCATGTCTAGCATCAAGCCGATACGAGACGGTAATGATTTCAAGAACCAAATATGCGCAACAGAAGTCGCAAGGTCAATATGACCCATACGCTCACGACGTACTTTTGATTGAGTTACCTCAACACCACATTTTTCACAGATGACACCACGGTGTTTTAAACGCTTGTATTTACCACACAAACATTCGAAGTCACGAATCGGACCAAAAATCTTTGCACAGAACAGACCATCACGCTCAGGCTTGAAAGTACGGTAGTTAATCGTCTCAGGCTTTTTAACTTCGCCATATGACCAAGAACGAATTTTTTCAGGTGAAGCAAGTGATACTTTAATTGCATCAAAATCACTACTTACGTTTTGTTTCTTTAGAAAACCAATTAAATCTTTCATTAATCTTGCTCCAACTCAATATCAATACCTAGTGCACGAATCTCTTTACGAAGTACGCTGAATGATTCAGGCATACCAGGCTCCATATATTCGTTACCATCGACAATGTTCTTATACATACGAGTACGACCATTCAAGTCATCTGACTTAACTGTCAACATCTCTTGAAGAGTAAAGGCTGCACCATAAGCTTCAAGTGCCCATACCTCCATCTCACCGAAACGCTGACCACCAAACTGAGCTTTACCACCCAACGGTTGCTGAGTAACCAGCGAGTAAGGACCTGTTGAACGCGCGTGCATTTTATCGTCAACCAAATGGTTCAACTTCAAGTAGTACATGTACCCAACTGTTACCGGACGGTCAAATTTCTCACCCGTCAAACCATCATACAATGTCATTTGACCAGATTCTGGCAGATCGGCCAGACGTAATAGCGCCTTAATCTGACCTTCAGAAGCACCATCAAATACAGGTGAAGCCAACGGAACACCTTTACGTAAATTTCCTGCAAGCTCAATCACTTCATCGTCAGAGAAGCTATCTAGATCAACACTTTGTCCTTGAGTCTCGTTATAAATCTTGCCAAGGAAAGTACGCATTTCCGCTAGATCTTTTTGCTCTTGAATCATAGTATTGATTTTCTGACCAAGGCCTTCAGCAGCCAAGCCCAAGTGAACTTCCAAAATCTGACCAACGTTCATACGTGACGGTACACCTAGAGGGTTCAGACAGATATCAACTGGACGACCCGTTTCATCGTATGGCATATCTTCTACTGGCGCGATACGCGAGATAACACCTTTGTTACCGTGACGACCGGCCATCTTGTCACCTGGCTGGATACGACGCTTGATCGCGACGTAAACCTTAACCATTTTCGAAACACCAGGAGCTAGCTCATCACCCTGAGTCAGCTTCTTACGCTTCTCTTCATAAGCTTCATCAAATGACTTACGCTTAGCTTTAAGCGCTGCTTCAGTCGCTTCTAGATATTGCATTGCATCAGCATCATCAATGTTTAAACCAAACCAACGATTTGTCGGAACACTTTCAAGGAATGCATCATCAATTTTCGTACCATCAACCAAGTTCTTACCACTGATTACTTGGCGAACACGTGCATAAGTATCTTCTTCAAGAATATGGTACTGCTCATTGATATCTTTACGAATTTTCGCAAGCTCTTCATCTTGAATTTCAATCGCACGCGCATCTTTCTCTACGCCTTCACGAGTAAAGACCTGAACATCGATAACTGTCCCTTCAACACCCTTAGTTACACGTAAAGAAGTATCTTTAACATCTGAGGCTTTTTCACCAAAGATTGCACGTAGTAACTTTTCTTCAGGCGTTAGCTGAGTTTCACCTTTTGGAGTGACCTTACCAACCAGAATATCGCCTTGCTTAACTTCAGCACCGATTTGAACGATACCGCACTCATCAAGACGGCCTAGTGCTGACTCAGAAACGTTTGGAATATCTGCTGTGATTTCTTCAGGCCCAAGCTTGGTATCACGAGCTAAACACGTCAACTCTTCAATATGAATCGTTGTGTAGCGATCTTCTTGCACGACACGTTCTGAAACTAGGATTGAATCCTCGAAGTTGTAACCATTCCAAGGCATAAACGCGATACGCATGTTTTGCCCAAGTGCTAATTCACCTAGATCAGTAGATGGGCCATCAGCAAGTACATCACCGCGAGAGATCATATCGCCCGCTTTTACAATTGGCTTCTGATTAATACAAGTGTTTTGGTTTGAACGCTGATACTTAACAAGGTTATAGATATCAACACCCGACTCACCCTCTTGAACCTCGTCATTACTTACACGAACAACAATACGTGAAGCATCCGAGGACAGAACCTCACCGCCACGATCTGCAACAACCGTAACACCCGAGTCAATCGCTACCGTTTTCTCGATACCTGTACCAACAAGCGGTTTATCTGCACGCAGACATGGAACCGCTTGACGCTGCATGTTTGCGCCCATTAAGGCACGGTTAGCATCATCATGCTCAAGGAACGGAATCAATGCCGCTGCAACCGAAACAATCTGCTTAGGTGAAACATCCATATAGTTGATATCGGATGACGCAGCCAAAGTAAATTCATTTTGATGACGAGCAGAAATAAGATTATCAATAAACTTTCCATCAGCATCTAGATTTGCTGATGCCTGAGCGATAACAAACTGCGCTTCATCAATTGCTGAAACGTATTCAATTTCATCCGTTACAACGCCATCGACTACTTTACGGTATGGAGTTTCCAAGAAACCGTATTCATTAGTTTTCGCATAAATAGCCAGTGTATTGATCAAACCGATGTTTGGCCCTTCAGGCGTTTCGATTGGGCAAACGCGACCATAGTGCGTCGGATGAACATCTCGAACCTCAAACCCTGCACGTTCACGAGTTAGACCACCTGGCCCAAGTGCGGAAACACGTCGCTTGTGAGTGACCTCAGAAAGCGGGTTAACTTGGTCCATAAATTGTGACAACTGCGATGAACCGAAAAACTCTTTAATCGCTGCAGAAACAGGTTTAGCATTAATTAAATCTTGTGGCATAAGACCATCAGATTCTGCCTGATTCAGTCGCTCTTTAACCGCACGCTCTACACGGACCAAACCAACTCGGAAAGCGTTTTCTGCCATTTCACCTACAGCACGAATACGGCGGTTACCAAGAGTATCAATATCATCAATTGTGCTTAGACCATTACGAATATTAATCAACTCACGGACAACATCAGTAATATCATCTTTTTCAAGAACTAATGAACCATCATTATTTTTACGCCCTAAACGACGGTTTAATTTCATACGACCCACAGAAGAAAGATCATAGCGAGCCTCGTCAAAGAACAAGCTAGAGAACAATGCTTCTGATGATTCTTTTGTCGGTGGTTCACCTGGACGCATCATACGATAAATTTCAGTTTGAGCTTCTAACTGAGAAGTCGTTGTATCCAAGTTCAATGTATCTGAAATATAAGAACCATTTTCCAACTCATCGATAAACAGAATTCGAATTTCCGCACCTTTAATGCCTGAAATTTTTTGAATTGTTTCCGCAGTTAGAACTTCATTCGTACGAGCAACTAGCTCACCAGTTGATTGGTCCATAACACCAGACGCTAAGACTTTACCTAATAGGAATTCAGGCGTTACATCTGCCTTAGTGATATTGGCTTCTTTTAACTGTTTGATGGTACGTGCAGTAATTTTCTTACCTGTCTCAACAATCTTCTTACCATCGTGTTCAACATCAAAACCAGCTGTTTGACCTTTAAGTTGGTCATATTCAAGATTCAGAATAAATGAAGACGTTCCCACTTCCACTTTATTTGAAACAAAGAACTGCTCAAGAATTTCTTCGTTGTTATAACCCATTGCGCGAAGCAACACAGTTACAGGCAACTTACGGCGACGGTCAATACGAGTAAATAGACAATCATTATGGTCAAATTCGAAATCCAACCAAGAACCACGATAAGGAATAATACGGGCATTAAAAAGCAACTTACCAGATGAGTGTGACTTACCTTTATCACTGTCAAAGATGACACCTGGAGAACGGTGTAGCTGAGTCACGATAACACGCTCAGTACCATTGATAACAAACGTTCCGTTATCCGTCATTAATGGAATATCACCCAAATAAACTTCTTGCTCTTTAACATCTTTAACAGGACGTTTACCGGCCGGTGCATCTTTATCAAACAACACCAAACGCATTTTCACACGTAAAGGTGCAGCATAAGTTACACCACGCTGCTTACATTCTTTGACATCAAATTCAGGTTGACCAATATAGTAGTTCACATACTCAAGGTCTGCGGTACCGGCTACACCGTTTATTGGAAATACAGATTGGAATGCCGCATGCAAACCGATTGACTGTAGGTTTGCTGGTTTCTTATCCAATTGTAAAAAATCATGATAAGAACCCTTTTGCAAAGACAGCAAATAAGGAACTTCAAGAATTGATGGGCGTTCCGCAAAATTCTTACGGACGCGTTTCTTTTCAGTTAAAGAATAGGTCATCACTTACCTCAACGAAGTAGATTGTCTTGGATGTGTTTAGCACTCTTCGCAACAATCTTAATTAACATTTTGTTATTGGGAATGCATAAAACTGTAGTAGCTCCGAAAGTTATGCACAACTTATAAACAGATTACTAACACACTTTTACACACTGTTAAAACGAGAAAAGGCCGGCGTCAAAAACGCCAGCCAATTCATGCTGTTTATCAGCTATCGAACCAAAATTACTTGATTTCGACTTCGATACCAGCTTCTTTAAGGTCGTTAGCCATAGCTTCAGCTTCTTCCTTAGACACTGCTTCTTTAAGCGTGAATGGAGCACCTTCAACAGCTGCTTTCGCTTCTTTAAGACCAAGACCAGTTGCACCACGTACCGCTTTGATCGCAGCAACTTTGTTGTCACCAGCGCCAGTTAGGATAACGTCGAATTCTGTTTTCTCTTCAGCTGCTTCACCACCAGCTGCAGGACCAGCTGCAACCATTGCTGCAGCAGAAACGCCGAACTTTTCTTCCATTGCTTCAACTAGTTCAACAACTTCCATTACAGACATTTCAGCTACTGCATTTAAAATATCATCTTTTGATACAGACATTGTAATCTCCAAAAATTAAATCTGATTAATATAAAAACTATAAAAAGGGTAATTAAGCCGCTTCTTTTTGTTCTTTGATCGCAGTAAGTGCGCGAGCAAGTTTTGCAACAGGCTCTTTCATAACAAATAGAAGTTTCGCAACTGCTTCATCGTAAGTAGGTAGAGCAGCAACTTGCGCTAGTGACTCTGGACCCATGCAACCTTCACCAATCGATAGTGAACGCACAACAAGAGCATCATTGTCTTTTGCGAAGTTTTTGAAAACACGCGCAGCATTACCTAGCTCTTCACCAGAGAATGCATAGATAAGCGGACCCGTAAAAGAATCAGCCATGTCTTCAAATTTCGTACCTTGAATCGCACGACGTGCAAGCGTGTTTTTAACAACACGAATTTGCACATTCGCTTCACGAGCTACAGCACGAAGGTTGGTTAATTGCTCTACAGTCAAACCACGATATTCAGCTGCAACCATTGAACCAGCTTCTGCAGCAACTGCAGACACTTCTTCAACAATAAGCTTTTTATCTTCGATATTGAGTGCCATATAACCTCCATTAAAGTTTGATAGTGGCCTATCAAACCGGACCATCTACGTAGGCTTAATAAGATTAAGAGTGTGCTTTACACTCACCTACGGTCTGCGATGGGCACTCACAAATCAAATTAGATTGGAGACCCAATTCGCAAATAATGCCTGCACCTAATTTATTAGGCGCAACCATCATTATAGTGATGACTGATCAACTGTTAGGCCTGGACCCATAGTTGAAGAAACAGTCACTTTCTTAACGTATGTACCTTTAGCAGAAGCTGGTTTTGCTTTGTTAAGGTCATCCATTAAGGCATTTAAGTTTTCTTTCAGCTTATCAGCATCAAATGCAACTGTACCGATAGACGCGTGAACTATACCAGACTTATCTGCACGGAAACGAACCTGACCGGCTTTCGCTTTTTGGATTGCTCCAACAACATCAGGAGTTACCGTACCAGTCTTAGGGTTAGGCATAAGACCACGAGGACCTAGAACCTGACCTAGCATACCGACAACACGCATAGCATCTGGAGATGCGATTACCACATCAAAATCCATCATGCCGCCTTTAATTTCAGCTGCTAGCTCATCCATACCAACAAAGTCAGCACCTGCTTCTTTAGCCGCTGCTTCATTCGCTTCACCAGTAAAAACTGCTACACGAACATCTTTACCAGTACCGTTAGGCATTACAGTTGCACCACGCACAACCTGGTCAGATTTACGCGGATCGATACCTAGACGAATTGCAACATCAACAGATTCAGTGAATTTTGCTGTTGCAAGCTCTTTTACCAAGTCGAAACCTTCAACTACATCATATGATTTAGTTGCATCTACTTTTTCAGCGATTAGCTTTTGTTTTTTAGTTAGTTTTGCCATTCTATTAACCCTCTACATTTAGACCCATAGAACGAGCAGAACCAGCGATAATTTTAACCGCAGCATCTAGATCGTTTGCGTTCAAATCAGCCATTTTAGTGTTTGCAATTTCTTCAAGTTGCGCACGAGTTACCGTACCAACTTTATCCATATTAGGAACTGCAGAACCTGACTTAATACCAGCCGCTTTTTTCAAAAGAACTGACGCTGGAGGAGTCTTGGTAACAAACGTGAATGATTTATCACTAAATACAGTGATAACAACAGGAATTGGAAGTCCTTTTTCCATGCTCTGAGTTTGCGCATTGAACGCCTTACAGAATTCCATAATGTTAACACCGTGTTGACCTAGCGCAGGACCAACCGGTGGACTAGGGTTTGCATTACCAGCTCCGATTTGAAGCTTGATGTAACCATCAATTTTCTTAGCCATTTTAGCTTTCTCCGTTTTGGGTCAAACATTACTCAGTATCGTTTGATACTTTTCACTTCCCGATTAAAAATTTTAGCTTTTCTCTACTTGCGTAAATTCAAGCTCAACTGGTGTAGAACGACCAAAAATCAAAACAGAAACCTGTAATTTATTTTTCTCGTAATCCACACCTTCAACAACGGCCTCAAAATCTTTGAAGGGACCATCGATAACACGAACCATCTCACCTGGTTCGTAAATAACCTTAGGACGAGGCTTCTCATCCTTCGTATTCACTCGCTGCAGAATTCGATCTGCTTCAGCCTGTGAAATCGGTGCTGGACGATCAGACGTTCCACCGATAAAGCCCATGACATTTGGAACACTTTTCACCAGATGCCAAGTATCTTCATTCATTTCCATCTGAACTAAAACATAACCCGGAAAGAATTTACGTTCAGAAGTACGCCTCTTTCCGTCGCGAATCTCAACAACTTCTTCCGAAGGAACTAAAATTTCACCGAACATTTTGTCCAGCTCAGCACGCTCAGCATATTCGCGCAAACCTTCTTTGACTTTATTCTCATAACCAGAATAAGCGTGAACTACATACCATCTTTGTGCCATTTGTTATCCCTGTCCTGTTAATAGCTTGACTGCCCATAAAAAGAACATGTCAATCAACCATAGAAAGATACCCATCAAAATAACTACCACAAAGACAATCAAAGTCATTTGCACTGTCTCAGGACGCGTTGGCCAAACTACTTGACGCACTTCTCGCTTAGCTAGATTTAAGTACTGAAACCAGCTTTTCCCTTTTGCTGTTTGATAAAGAATAAACAGTGACACCAATACACCTGCAACCAGTCCAAGAACACGAACAACAGCATGCGCTTGATCATAAGTGTAATAACCAATCAAAGTTGCAACTAAAACACCAATAGATGCTAATAATTTAATGGTATCTAGGGAATTACCTTTCGAACTTTCGACTTCTTTACTCATAAATCTTCAGCTTAAACTAAAAAAACGACCCGTATCTCTTCAAAGAAATACGAGTCGTTATATGTATGGCAGGGGTAGAGGGATTCGAACCCCCAACACCCGGATTTGGAATCCGGTGCTCTACCAATTGGAGCTATACCCCTGTAGGGCTTTCATAAAAAAAGCGCATTATACAGCGCTTTTTTTACTAGTGCAATGTTAATTAGTCGATAATTTTCGCAACAACACCTGCACCAACTGTACGACCACCTTCACGGATAGCGAAACGTAGACCGTCTGCCATTGCGATTGGGTTGATCAACTCTACAGTCATTTGTACGTTATCACCAGGCATTACCATTTCTGTTCCTGCT
>Ga0193952_1000549_pt1 | contig 15550 bp, 7 predicted proteins | sample BB_3_MG_FD_140368 | JGI IMG/M metagenome (GOLD analysis project Ga0193952, IMG submission 140368) | Microbial mat bacterial communities from the Broadkill River, Lewes, Delaware, United States - BB_3_MG | ecosystem: Environmental > Aquatic > Freshwater > River > Microbial mats | place: USA... | reverse complement strand
CTGATTTAAGGCTTTTTGATAAGGTGATTATTGGAGGTTCTATTCATGCAGGAAATATTCAACGAGGACTAGTGAATTTCTGTGAGAAAAATAAAGAGGTATTAAAAGATAATAAATTGGGATTGTTCATTTGTTGTATGCATAAGGAAAAAGCTCAAGAGCAATTTGATAATGCATATTGTGAAGATTTAAGAAATCATAGTAGTGCAAATAGTATTATGGGAGGTGAGTTTATCTTTGAGAAAATGAATTTTATTGAGCGTATTCTGGTTAAGAAAATAGCTAAGGTGAAGGGCAGTGTTTCTGATATAAATACCAAGGAAATATCAAGATTTGCTGATGAGGTGTAGCATAATCTGTTAATAATTTGTTATAAAATACTATATAAAGAAAATCCCTTATAAACAAGGGATTTTTTTGTGTATATTTACAAGAATATTTAACTATATGAATAATCGGAATTAATTATAACTAATAAACAAAAAACAAAAAAATGAAAAGATTAAGACTTATTTTAGCTCTTTGTTTTACAGTTTGTGTTTTGGCTTCTTGTACTAAGACTGCAAAATACACTGTTAAGGAACAGAAGGATGCTAATGGTTTTACTTACAAGACAGTTGAAGGAGATCCTGCAAAGGCTCGAATTTATACTCTTGACAATGGTTTAACTGTTTACTTAAGTGTAAATAGGGATGCTCCACGTATCCAAACATTTATTCCAGTTAAAGCTGGTTCTACTTATGATCCTTCTGAGACAACAGGTCTTGCTCACTATCTAGAGCATATGATGTTTAAAGGATCTTCTAAGTTTGGTACAAAAGATTGGTCTGCTGAATCTAAACTTCTAGAGAAGATTTCTGACTTGTATGAGAAGCATAAAGCTACTTCAGACAAGGCTGAGAAGAAGAAAATTTATGCGGAGATTGATAAGGTTTCTCAAGAAGCATCTAAGTTAGCTATTGCTAATGAGTATGATAAACTTCTTGCAGTTATTGGAGCTAAGGGATCTAATGCATGGACATCTACAGAAGAAACTGTTTATGTAAGTGATATTCCTACAAACGAATTAGAGAAGTGGCTGCAGATTGAAAGTGAGAGATTCTCTAAGCTAGTTCTTCGTTTGTTCCACACAGAGATAGAGGCTGTATATGAGGAGTTTAACATGTCTCAAGATAATGATGGTCGTAAGGCTTATAGTACTTTGTTAGCTTCTTTATGGCCAACTCATAAGTATGGTCAGCAGACTACACTTGGTAAAGGTGAACATCTTAAAAATCCTTCAATGGTTAATATCCATAATTATTTCGATACATACTATGTTCCTAATAATATGGCTATCTGTCTTTCTGGTGATATAGACTTTGAGAAGACAGTTCAGTTGATTAATAAGTACTGGGGTGGATTTAAGAGAAGTGATGTTCCTGCAAATGTAGGTGCTAAGGAAGAGCCAATTAAAGAAATTACTGAGAAGACTGTAGTTGGTCCTAGTGATGAGTACTTAATGTTTGCATATCGTTTTAATGGTTATTCTTCTGAAGATAGAAAGATGGTTACTATGATCGATATGATTCTTTCTAACTCTCAAGCTGGACTTATTGACCTTAACCTAAATCAAAAACAAACGGTTCTTAGAGCAGGTTGTTCTACTCGTTTCATGAAAGATTATGGAATGCACACTTTTTCTGGTTCTCCACGTGCTGGTCAAACATTAAAGGAAGTTAAGAATCTTATTCTAGAGCAAATTGAGAAGGTTAAGAAGGGTGATTTCCCTGATTGGTTAATAGGAGCTGTTGTTAAAGATATGAAGCTTTCTCAGATTAAAAGATTCGAAGGTAATAATAGAGCTAATGAGTTTGTTGATGCATTTACTTTAGGAATTGATTGGAATGATTATGTGAGTTTTACTGATAGTCTTGAGTCTATTACTAAGGAGCAAATCGTTAAGTTTGCTAACGAACATTATAAGAATAACTACGTTGTTGTCTACAAGCGTAAGGGTGTAGATAAAGATGTAATGAAGGTTGAAAAACCAAAGATCACTCCTGTACCAATCAACCGTACAGATCGTTCTGATTTCTTAACTAAGATTTTAAATGAGAAGACTTCTCCATTGAAGCCTGAGTATATTGATTTTAAATCTAAGATTAAGAAAGAGGAATTACAAAAGGGATTAGAACTTGATTATATCAAGAATGAAGATAACGAGTTATTTAAGCTTTACTATATCTTCGATATGGGTAAGAAACATTCTAAAGAACTTGCTTTAGCTGTTAATTACATGAAATATCTTGGTACTGATAAGTATACTCCTTCTGCTCTTCAAGAGGAATTTTATAAGCTTGGTCTTTCTCTAAGTATAAGAACTGGAGCTGAGTATTCTTCTGTTTCTATATCAGGTCTTAAGTCATCTTTTGAGAAGGCTGTTGAACTTGTTGAGCATGTTATTTCTAATGCTAAAGCAGATGATGTAGCATACAGAAACTATGTTGCTGGTATTCTTAAGAACCGCTCAAATTCTCTTATGAATAAGTCTGCTATTATGTGGTCAGGACTTTTCAACTATGGAAAATATGGTAAATTCAATCCTAATACAAATATTCTTTCTGATAAAGAGTTAAATGCTATTAATCCTACTGATTTAACTAAGCTTGTTGCTGATATGACTTCTTATAAACATAGAATATTCTATTATGGACAAGATGATGTCGCTAAAGTAAAAGAGGTTATTAAGAAGCATCATACTGTTTCTGCTGAGCTTAAGGAGCTTCCTAAGCCAACAAAATATACTGAGCAATCTACAAATAAGAATAGAGTGTATTTCGTGAATTACGATATGGTACAGGCTAATATCTTGATGATTACTAAGAAGAATCAATTCAATAAAGATCAATTACCTCAAATCAAGTTATTCAATGAATACTTCGGTGGAGGTATGGGTTCTATCGTTTTCCAAGAGATTCGTGAGTCTCAAGCTCTTGCATATTCTGCATGGTCTAGTTTCTCTACTCCATCTAAAGCTGATAATTCTAACTATATCTTAGGATATGTAGCTACTCAGATTGATAAGTTGAAGCTTGCTACTGATGGCCTTTTAGAGTTACTTAATAATATGCCACATGATCAGAAAGCATTTGATAACGCTCGTATAGCTATTCAAAAGAAGATAGAGTCAGAGCGTATTACTAAGGATAATATCTATTGGACATATGATTCAAATAGAGATTTAGGTATTGATAATGACTATAGAGAAGGTGTATATAATTTAGCTAAGAAAGCTACATTTAAAGATCTTGATAAATTCTTTAATGAGAATGTTAAGAATAGTAAGTATACTTTCCTTGTTGTTGGAAATAGAAAGCTTGTTAACATGAAAACACTTAGAAAATTAGGTGAAGTTAAAGAGTTATCTCTTAAAGATATCTTCGGATACGATAAGTAAGATTATTCTTCAATAATATATTAAGACGTCCAGTAATGGGCGTCTTTTTTTTGCTGTAGTTTGTAGTGTAAATTTCTAAAGAGAGAGTAGTAGTCTAATATATATGGTGTATATGTATTGTTATATAGGCAGTAGGTCTGGTCTCTTGATATTCAAGGTCTATTTAGACTAGGAGTATTCTTAAATAAGGATTTTATTATTGGAGGTCGGCTATGTTATCAATGAAGAGTATAAAAAAGAAGGTGTTTCAAATAAATGAAACACCTTCAATTATATTATAAGAATTAAGAATATTACTTAATCAATCCTCTTCTTCTTAGTAAAGCGTTTGGATCTGGTTGTTTACCTCTAAATTGTAGGTAAAGTTTCATAGCATCGTCTGAACCACCTCTAGAGATAACGTTATCTCTGAATGATTTAGCAATCTCTGGATTGAAGATATCACCAGACTCTTTGAATGCATTGAATGCATCAGCATCAAGAACCTCAGCCCATGTGTATGCATAGTATCCAGTAGCATATCCTTCTGAAGAGAAGATATGATTGAAATATGTAGATCTATATCTAACAACAATCTCATCAATAAGACCTAGATCGTCAAGAGTTTTCTTCTCGAATTTAGCAATATCAAGTGGTTTTTTAGATGCTTGTGTATGGTAAGCCATATCAAGTAGTGCAGCAGCCATAAACTCAGTTGTAGCAAATCCTTGGTTGAAGTTACCAGCTTTGTTAAGTTTCTTAACTAATTCTAATGGCATAACTTCACCAGTCTTATAATGCTTAGCATAAACTTTAAGCATTTCTGGCTCTGAACACCAGTTCTCCATTACCTGAGAAGGTAGCTCAACGAAATCACGTGGAGTAGCAGTTCCAGAGATTCTGTGATACTTACACTTAGAAAGCAATCCGTGAAGTGCGTGACCGAATTCGTGGAATAAAGTTTCTGTCTCATCCCAGCTAAGTAGAGCAGGAGTGTCAGCAGTTGGTTTAGAGAAGTTACATACAACAGAGATAACTGGAGTAACAGGTTTATCTAAAGCAGATTGCTTACGGAAAGATGTCATCCATGCACCAACTCTCTTACCATCTCTTGGGTGCCAGTCCATATAAAGAACACCAATGAAATCACCATTAGCTTCTGTTACTTCGAAAGTAGTAGCATCTTTATGGTAGATAGGTAAGTTGTGTACTTGCTTGAAGTTGATTCCATATAGCTTGTTAGCTAAATAGAAAGCACCATCACGTACATTTTCTAATTTAAGATAAGGCTTAAGCATTGCCTCATCAAGATCATACTTTTGCTTTTTAAGTTTTGCAGAATAGTACCACCAATCCCAAGCTTTAAGCTTGAAGTTTTTACCATCTTTCTTAATCATCTTCTGTAGTTCCTTAGCTTCTTTCGTAGCAGCAGGAAGAGCTTTAGCCCAAATTTTGTTACATAATTCGTAAACGTTCTTTGAGTTTTTAGCCATGTTAATTTCTAGACGATAATCAGCAAAACACTTATATCCAAGGATATTAGCTTTTTGAGTTCTAAGAGTCATAATCTTAGAAGCAACTTCTTTATTGTCGAATTCGTTGTTGTTATTACCTTTATTGATATAACCTTTAAAGATCTTCTCTCTTAAAGCTCTGTTAGAAGAGTATGTAAGGAAAGGTAGTAATGATGGCTTATCAAGAGTGTATACCCATTTACCTTCCATGCCTTTTTCTTTTGCTGTCTCAGCACCCATAGTCTTTACTGACTCAGGAAGACCAGAAAGGTCTTTTGCATCTTCTATAACTAATTTGAATGCTTTATTGTCTCCAACAACATTATTACCAAATTTTGTATAAAGAGCAGATAGTTCAAGATTTACCTTTCTTAGTTTAGCTTGCTCTTCAAGAGGAAGATTAGCGCCACCACGAACAAAATCGTTGTTATACTTCTCAAGAACCATTAATTGCTCAGTAGTAAGATTAAGCTTGTCTTTTTGATCGTAGATAGCTTTTACTTTCTTAAATAATCCTGCATTAAGGTTTATGTCAGAGCTATGATTTGTTAAAAGAGGATCAATCTCATCATTAAGCTTGTCCATAGCATCATTAGTGTTTGCTCCTTTCATATTGAAGAATACTTCTGATACTCTATCAAGAAGAACACTTGATCTTTCCAATTCATCGATAACATTAGCAAAAGTAGGAGCCTCTGTGTTGTTAACAATCTTGTCAATAGCCTCTTTTTGCTCTTTCATACCCTTTACAAAAGCAGGCATGTAGTGTTCAAGTGTAATCTTATCGAAAGCAGGCACTTGATGTGGAGTGTTAAACTCCGCGAAGAAAGGGTTAGCATCCTCTTTCTTAGTGGTATTACATGAAGCAAGCATGATACCAAAAGCTAGTAAATAAACGCTAGTTTTTTTCATTAGTAAATTTGTTTATGTTAAAAAATTGATTATTTTATTTTAATTGTCGCTAAGTTAGTGAATAAAGATAAAAATCCTTGAAGACTTGATAATATATTGAAAGACTTTTAGGATTTTCTTTTTTTAGTAGATTTTCATCTGTTAATATAATATTAAGGTATATAACTTTATTTGTTATAAGGTCGTAATGTTTTATATTGTAGCTTAATATTCAAACTATACACTATTATAATTTTTTTCGTATGAAAAGACGACAAATTACTATTCTTGTTATTACTCTTTCTATAGTAATAATGGGGTATCTAACAATGCTATTTCTTGTTAGTCAGAAATCTTATCCAAAGAGACGTACACCAGTTATTCCTGATAGGTACGTTAAAGCTGAAAAAGTTACATATGAGTCAATTGTTTCACCTGTGTTTGCAACAGGAAGAATGTCTTCTTCTCAGGTTATTGATATAGTTTCTGAGGCTTCTGGTAAAATTGAGAATGGAAATGTCTTATTTAAGAGAGGGCAGTCTTTTAAGAAAGGGGATGTTCTTGTAAAGATATATGATGACGAGGCTCAACTTGCATTGAAAGCTAGAAAGAGTAGATTTTTGAATTCCATAGCTCTTCTTCTTCCTGATGTGAAGGTGGATTTTCCTTCTAGTTATGAGGTGTTTAAGACTTTCTTTATTGATATTAAGATGGACGAAGACCTACCTGATCTTCCTAAGATAAAGAATGATAAGATGAAAATCTATCTTGCTTCTAGAAACTTATTGAATGATTATTATACTATTAAGGGAGAGGAATTACGTATTAAGAGATATGTGATTCGCGCACCATTTGATGGTTCTTTATTAGCAGTAAATCAAGAAGTGGGGTCGTATGCTGGTATGGGAGCTCGTTTAGCTAAGATAATTAACACAAGTAAGTTAGAGCTTGAGGTTCCTGTTATTGATAATAAGAGTCAGTGGATTGAGATTGGTGATAATGTTAAAATATCAATAAACGATAATTCTCGAGAATTAATGGGAAGGGTTGTTAGGAAGTCAAATTTTGTTGATCCAAATACTCAGTCTAGAATATTATATGTGAAAATAGTTAAGGGCGTTGATAATATTGTGTGGGGACAGTATATGACTGCTGAATTTGAGGGAAAGTCAATTAATTCTGCTATGGAGATACCGCGTAATGCTGTGTTTAATCATAATCAAGTATTTGTTGTTAAGAATGGTCTTTTGAGCAAGATGAAGATTAATATCATTAAGCAGAATGATACTTCTGTCGTTTTTGATGGACTGAGTGAAGATGTTTCTGTTGTGGTAGAACCATTGATTGATGCTAGAGAAAATACTAAAGTTAAAATTTTGTAGTAGATGAGAAATATAATAAAAAAGTTTATTCAGTTTCCTTTCTATGCAAATATGATAATTGCTGTAGTCTTATTTGCAGGACTTTTCTCTTTAGGGCAAATGAAGAAATCCTTTTTTCCTGAGAGAACATCAAGAGTGATTAATATATCTGTTTTTTATCCTGGAGCATCTCCTGTTGAGATGGAGGAAGGTGTTACTGCTCGTATCGAAGAGTCTGTAAGAGGTATTGTTGGAATAAGAGAGATGACATCTTCTTCTTCTGAGAATTTTGCTAATGTTAGTATAGAGACTACAGGTGAGTTCGATATAGATGAAACACTAATGGAGGTTAAAAATGCTGTAGATGGAATTTCTTCCTTCCCCTCTGCTGCTGAACGACCAATCGTTAGAAAAAGGCGTTCCATTTCTAATGTTCTTATAATGGGTATTAGTGGGCCTGTTGATTACTTAACTTTAAAGGAGCATGCTAATGAAGTAGAGGAACAGTTGTTATCCTCAGGAAAGATTACTCAGGTTGAGGTTCAGGAAGCACCACAACCTGAAATATCTGTAGAAATAAAGGAAACCGAGAGGTTAAAATATAATGTGAGTTTTGATCAGATTTCTGCAGCTATAAGAAACAATAATAATGATGTTTCTGGTGGGCAGTTGAAATCAGATAAAGAGAATATACTTATTAGACTTAGATCACGTAGTTCTAATCCTGATAAGATAGCTAATATTGTTCTTCGTGCTAATCCTGATGGTAGTATTCTTCGAATAAAGGATGTAGCAACAGTAACAAAGAAATATTCGGATAATTATATTGGAACAAAACTAAACGGTCATGATGCTATTGTTATTAGGGTTAATAAGTTGACTGAAGAGGATATGGTTGTTGTCTCTGACTACTGTAAAGAGTTTGTAGATGAATATAATAAGAAGAATAAGACTGTAAAATTAGATTTAGTTTTTGATAGAACAGATATTCTTAATGATAGATTAAATCTACTTGTTGGTAATGGTGAGACAGGTCTTATATTAGTTATTATATGTCTTGCTTTCTTTTTGAGTTTTAGACTATCTCTATGGGTGGCATGGGGTATTCCTTCTGCTTTCTTAGGAATGTTTATTGTTGCAAAATTAGCTGGAGTCACAATAAATATGATTTCTTTATTCGGTATGATTCTTGTCATCGGTATTCTCGTCGATGATGGTATTGTGATTGCTGAGAATATATATGCCCATTTTGAGAGGGGTAAACCAGCTAAACGTGCTGCACTTGAAGGTACAATGGAGGTGCTGCCTGCTGTTATGACTTCAGTATTAACAACTATAATAGCTTTTTCTCCATTGTTATTCTTACAGGGACGTATGGAGATGATTTATGAAATGGCATTTATTGTTATTGTTGCTTTAATATTCTCTCTTTTTGAGGCTTTCTTCGTTCTTCCTGCTCATGTTGGGTCTAGGCATGTTTTGAATCCAAAGACTCTTACCTCTGGGTCTAGGGGATTAAGAAAGCATTTAGATACTTTTATGTTTTGGCTTAGAGAGAAGGTATATGCTCCTAGTATGGAATACCTTCTTAAATATAGATACCCTACTTTGGGTGTTGCTATTTTCTTAATGCTTGGTACGGCAGGATTACTTGGTGGAGGATTTATTAGAACTACATTCTTCCCTTCTGTTGATTTTGATAATTTTAATATAGAAGTGGCGTTTACTCCTGGTGCTGGAGAGAAGCAAACACTAGAGTTTCTTGATAAGTTTGATCATGCTGTGTCTGAAGTAAATGAAGATTTAAAGAAACAGTTTAGAGATTCTAATGATTTTATTACTCATACGTTCGTATCTGTCGGTTGGGCTTTCCAAGGAACAGAGAGAGGTACTCATGCAGGAAATATCTTTGTTCTTCCTCGTAAGCTAGATGATATAGATATTACAGGTATGGAGATAGCATCAATGGTTAAGAAAAAGATAGGTGAAGTACCAGAGGCTAGGAAATTTACTGTTGGGGGTAATAATAGATGGGGTAGTCCTGTTTCTATTGGTCTTATGAGTAGAAATCTTGTTGTTCTTGATGAGGCTAAGGCATTTCTGATTGATGAATTATCAAAGATTCCAGCTCTGAAAGATATAGTAGATAATAATGCTCAAGGTAAACAAGAGATTATTCTTAAATTAAAAAATAAGGCATTCTTTTTAGGTCTTAATGAGAGAAGTTTAGCTAACCAAATTAGATATGGTTTCTATGGTGGTCAGGTACAGCGTCTTCAAGAGGGTAGAGATGAGTTGAGAGTTTGGGTGAGATATCCTAAGGAAGGGAGAGAAAATCTTGGTCAGTTAGAGAAGATGAAGATTCTTACTCCTAGTGGAGAATTCCCTCTTATTGAACTTGCTGAATATACTGTCAGAAGAGGTCCTGTGACTATTAAGCATTATAATGGTAAGAGGGAAGGTAGAGTGGATGCTGAATTGCTTGATCCTTATGCTTCTGTTACTGATATTTTGGCTCAAGTAAAGAAGGAAATTATACCGGCGCTTAAAGCTAAATACCCAAGTATTGATATTGTTTTCCAAGGTCAGCAGAAATCAAGTAACGAGGCTATGGGACAGATAAAGGCTTCTTATACTATTGCTTTTGCACTAATTGTAGCTATTCTTATGATGCATTTTAGATCTGTTTCTCAGGCTCTTATTATATTGCTGATGATTCCATTATCATTTTTAGGTGTTATGTGGGGCCATGGAATTCATATGAAACCTGTTTCTCTTATGAGTGTTTGGGGTATTGTAGCTCTATCAGGAGTTGTCATAAATGATGCCGTCGTCTTTCTCTCCAAGTTTAATACTCTCATGGAAGAAGGTGGTAAGATGAAAGATTCTATCATAGAGGCTGGAAAATCGAGATTAAGACCTATCATTCTTACTTCGGTAACAACTTCTGTTGGTCTTTTTCCTATTATTCTTGAGAAGAGCCCTCAGGCACAATTCCTTATACCAACAGCATTATCTTTAGCATATGGTGTTGCTTTTGGAACGGTGTTTATTCTTATCTTTTTCCCTGTCTTTATTCACGTGTTAAATGATATAAAAGTGTATCTAAGATTCTTCTGGAGAGGTAAAAAACCAACACAAGAAGAGGTTTGTATAGCAGTGATTAATAAGAATCGTGAGAATATGGATGAGTAATGAGATTGCTTAGGTGATCTTATTAGTTTTAAATTTAATGAGTAAATTATGAGATATATAATATTAATATTACTTGGCTTTTTGTCTTTCAGCGTTAATGCACAAGAGAATCTTAGTTTAGAAGATGCAATAGCCAAGGGATTAAAGAATAACTATTCTGTTGTTTCTATTATGAAACAGCAGAATATATCAGAATTGAATAATTCATGGGGAAAAGCAGGGGCTTTGCCTACTCTTGATTTTAGTGGTTCATATAGATATGCTATGGATGATGATAAGGTTGAGAAGTCAAATACTAGTACTTTGAGAGCTGGGGTAGATCTTAAGTGGGTTGTGTTTAGCGGTTTTGCTATATCTATAAATAAACATAAACTAGCTGCTTTAAATGATCTTTCAAAGGGTAATGCTGCTATTGTCATTGAGAATACTATACAAGCTACTATTCTTGCATATTATAAGGCTGTACTTGAAGATAAGAAACTTGATGTGAGTAAGACTCTTTATGAGTTGTCTAAGGATAGATACGATAAGATGGAATTGGAGAAAGAGTTTGGTAGTAAAGGTACTTACCAACTACTTCAAGCAAAGAATTCATTTCTTCAGGATAAGAGTAATTTCTTACTGCAAAAATCGGTATATAATAACTCTCTTAGAAACTTAAATCTTTTAATGGGAGAATCTTCAGAGAAGAGATATCGACTGAGTTCAATGTTTTCACCAGTTTCTAATGATTATAAGCTATCTAACCTGCTTGATAAGATGACTTCTTCTAATAATGTGCTTAAGAATCAATATATATCATTGCAGATGAATGAGATGGATATTCGTCTTGCAAAGAGTAGTTATTATCCTACGCTTTCATTAAATGCTGGTGGATCATATCTTGATAGTAGCGTAGACTACGAGAAAAGAGGTGTAATGGATAGAGAAAACACCAATATGGCAGCGAGTTTAAATCTTACCTATCGTCTTTATGATGGTGGAAATAAAAGACGTGCTGTGAGAGTTGCTAAATTACAACAAGAGATAGGTGATTTGGCAAAAGAAGAGATGATTCTTAAGTTGTCAAATGAGCTAGCTTCTTCTCTTGAAATGTATAATGTGAGAAAGGAAATGTATATATTAGCAGAAGAAAATCTTAAGGCTGCAGAATTGAATCTTCAGATATCTGAAGAGAAGTTTAAGACAGGTGCTATTAACTCTTTTAATTATAGAGATATACAGATATTGTATATGAATGTAGCTGTTGCTCGACTGAATTCAATATATAACCTTATTGGAGCTAACACTACTCTTATTAAACTCACAGGCGGGCTTATAGGAGAATAATAAAGAATTATTAATGAAAATTTTAAGAAAACTACCTGAGATAGTATTATTAGTGATACTATTTACAATTATTACAAAACAAGAGTCTGCAAAAAGTCAAATTTCGGGGGAAATTGCAGAAACACACAGTAAGTTTAAACTTGAAGATGCTAAGGAATTCTTCCCAAATGCTAAGGAACTTCATTTGTTATCAGTCGATTTGGCTGAAGTAAAGAATACGAATGGTGATATAGTTGGTAAAATGATGTCTACAAGTCCTATTGCTGATGATATTATTGGATATGCCGGAGAGGTTCCTGTCGTTATTGCTGTTTGTAAAGGAGATGTAATAAAGGGAGTTAAGTTACTACCTAATTATGAGACTCCTCATTTTATTAGGAAGATAAATAGAAAGTCATTTTTTAATTCATGGGATAAAATGACTGTAAAAGAGGCTTTGACTGCTGATGTTGATGTTGTCTCTGGTGCTTCAATGACTACTAGAGCTGTTAAAAAGGGGGTGCAGTTAAGATTATCAAAGTATTTAGAAGCTAAAGTTGCCAAGAGTGATATAGATTGGATGGCTATGCTTGCTTATGCAGGTAGTCTTTTTATTGTGATATTTGCTTTATTAAGTTTTATATACCCTAAGTCTTTTGCAAAGAAGAGAATCTATCTACTTATCGCTTCTGTTATAATATTAGGATTCTGGCAAGGGGAATTTATCTCTTTAGCTTTGATGTATGGTTGGATGTTAAATGGTATTTCTATTACATCTAAGTTTGTGATGCTTGCTATAGTTGTAATCTCATTTTTAATTCCTTTGTTTACGAATAAAGCTTTTTATTGTTCTTATGTTTGTCCTTATGGTGCAGCGCAGGAGTTAACAAGTAAGTTGAATAAGCGTAAACTTAGACTTCCTGTTAAGTTTTTGAAGTATTTAAAATATGCTAAGATGGTCTTATTCTATGGTATCGTTTTAGCTGTTATATTACGATTTGAGTTTGATCTTTCTGAGTTTGAACCGTTCTCTGCATTCTTATATACTATTGCATCTCCAGTAGTAATAATACTTGCAACAGTATTCTTAATAATATCAATATTCGTACCTAAAGCTTGGTGTCATTATTTCTGTCCAACAGGTTATTTGTTAGATATATTTAGAAAAGGAAAAATATAAAAAAAAGCGGCTTAGGCCGCTTTTTTTTATTCTTGTGGTACTTCTATTTTCCTGAATATTTTACCCCAATCTTTCCATTTGAAAACTTTAGAACAAATTAGCAAGAATACAATACTTGTTATAACCATACTAATATTATCTGCTGAAGACATAGAAGGATCTGTGTCTTTAAATAAGGCTGGTGTTTGAAGAGCACTTGCAGTACTAGTGAAGAATATTGCAGAGATAAAATTATTAGAGAAATGCATTCCTAGTGAAATCTCAAGACCATTGTCCATTACTGCAACTAATCCCATTACTAATCCCATTATGATATATGAAGGCATTGCCATCCAGAATCCAAATTTGGCAACTTCAGGATTTGCAGCATGCATTAATCCAAATGTAATAGAAGTGATTAATAGAGGAAACCATCTATTCTTTGTTGCTACAGCAAGTCCTTGCATGAAATAACCTCTAAAGACAAGTTCTTCAAATGATGTTTGAAATGGAAGTATAAGAACACAAATGACTAAAAGGACGAAAAATGGTATTGGGTCAAATTGAAATACGATTGATTGGTCTGTATTAAGAAATATTGGAATTGATGAGATAAATAGTATTCCGGCCCATATTAAAGCACCAATACCAGCTCTTTTAAAATCAAATTTAGTTCTTGTTGTCAGAACATCTTTAAATTTCTTATTGTGTATCTTTTTTATAATGTAGTATATAGTGAAACATCCTACCACGAAAGGAAAGAGCATTAACGCTAATCCTAGGTTTTGATTTAGTCCAAAAGAGTTTAAAATTGTTGGAACAATATCAGGATTTAATATATTATTGATTCCTATTGCTATTACTAAAGGAATTCCACCTATTATTTGAGTTGCAATGAATAGTAGAATGATTCCTAATAGATAATAACTAAATTTATTATTACCTCTAAATGCTTGTTGTAAATACATATGTTATTAGTTTTTTATTATTTGTTACTAAAATACATAAAATAGTGCTTTGAGCTCATCTTTGTAACACCTTTAAATAATAATTAAGAAAACATTTTACTAAAATGATGGGATTTACAAAATTAAACTCTATCATTGTATCTATGAAAAGAACAATATGTAATACTATTTCGCAATCGAATAACTGGCTATGGTGGCAGTTAGATGACTCGCGGTGCAAGAAATTGACTTAAATAGTATTTCCATATATTAAGATATTATAGCCGTAGGTCATTTCCTACGGCTTTTTTTTTACAAAAAAATTAAAGCTATATCCTTCAAATAATATTAAGCGTATTCCCCTCCTAGGAGGGGTTAAGGGGTGGGTCAGTAATTTTTAAAACAATAACAATGAGAATATTTATTTGGCGATGGTGGAATACAAAAATCAAAACAATGAGTTTGATGTAATCGCCTGTGCACATATGTGAACAACAATATATAAGAATATATATAGGGTCGAGGAATTAAATTCTTCGGCCCTTTTTTTATGAATTTTTAAATTTAAACAGAATGAAAAAGTTATTATTAAATGAAGAGTTACCAAACTCAAATGGTTATTTCGGTCAGTATGGTGGTAGTTATATTCCTGAGGAATTAAACTCTATTATGCTTGATATTGCAAGAGTATATGATAGTATTAAAGATACAGATGAGTATAAAGATGAACTGGCATATCTTCATAAACATTATACTGGAAGACCATCGCCTATCTTTTATGCGAGAAATTTAAGTGAATCTATAGGAGGTGCAAGAATCTATCTGAAGCGTGAAGATCTGAATCATACAGGAGCTCATAAGATTAATCATTGCTTAGGAGAGGCTCTTCTTGCTAAGAAGATGGGTAAGAAGAAGTTGATTGCAGAGACGGGTGCAGGTCAACATGGTGTTGCACTTGCAACTGCTGCTGCTTTAGTGGGATTGGAATGTGATATCTATATGGGTGAATGTGATATACAGAAAGAGTATCCTAATGTGGTAAAGATGAGGGTGCTAGGAGCTAATGTGATTTCTGTTACTCATGGTTTAAAAACACTTAAAGAGGCTGTTGATTCTGCTTTTGAGGCATATGTGAAGGATCCAATAACTCAACTTTATGCTATTGGTTCTGTTGTTGGACCTCATCCTTTTCCTATGATGGTTAGAGATTTTCAACAAATTATAGGAGAGGAGGCAAGAGAACAGTTTATTCAAATGACTGGGGCCTTACCAGATAATCTTGTTGCTTGCGTTGGAGGAGGTTCAAATGCTATTGGTCTGTTTACAGCATTTCTCGGGGATGAAGATGTGACTATTTATGGAGTGGAACCTAATGGCAAAGGTAATAAAGTGGGGGAACATGCAGCTTCATTGACTTATGGTGAAGAGGGTGTTTTGCATGGTTTTAATTCTATTGTAATAAAAGATAGTAATGGTGAGGCTGCACCAGTGCATACAATAGCAAGTGGTTTAGATTATCCTAGTGTAGGACCTGAACATGCATATCTTAATAAAATAGGTCGTGTTGATTATAAGACTATCTCAGATGATGAGGCTATTAATGCATTCTTTGAATTGTCTAGAAAGGAAGGAATTATTCCAGCAATAGAGAGTGCTCATGCAGTAGCATATGCTATGAAACTTGCTGCAAGTAGATCAAAAGATGAAACAATTCTTATTAACTTATCTGGAAGGGGAGATAAGGATGTTGATTTTGT
>Ga0193952_1000548_pt1 | contig 15556 bp, 13 predicted proteins | sample BB_3_MG_FD_140368 | JGI IMG/M metagenome (GOLD analysis project Ga0193952, IMG submission 140368) | Microbial mat bacterial communities from the Broadkill River, Lewes, Delaware, United States - BB_3_MG | ecosystem: Environmental > Aquatic > Freshwater > River > Microbial mats | place: USA... | reverse complement strand
CCCATTGGTACCTTAACTATTCCTGATGGTGAAATAGTCCCATATCCAATGGCTGATGCTGTTATTGATGAATGATTATAGCTATCTTCAACTACCGCCTGCCCGTGATATTGATAAGAATTACTATTAATAATATTCTTATCGGCATCTAATACATATAGTAACCTTCCAAAATCGTCGTACTTGTAATATGTTGTAACACCATTAGGGTCGGTTTGGGAGGTTATGCCAACTAATGGTTTGTGTGTGTAAGTTGTTATTTGGGCATTTGGTAAGGCTGCTCTTAACAAGCTCGCTTTAGATTTTATGTAAGAATCGTCATTAGATAAGCCAAGCTCAGTAATTATGTCCTTACCCAAAATGTTTTCAACCTCCTGATAAGATGCATTCTCAATTTTTGCTACAGGGAGGGTGTTGTTGTACCCCCAAATAAATATAGTTTTCGGTTTCGTAATAGTATTGGAATTTTTCTCAACATATTCAACAATATTCAGATTGGAGTCAAATCTATTTGCAATCTTTTCACTTTCAGAATTATTAAATATTTGTTTTTCTTTCTTTAATATAATTTGATCAAGAGTATCTATATAAACATATTCTTTTTCACTATATGTCGAACTATTTATCCTTTCATGTATATCCACCGAAGATACTAATTGACTATAATCAAATCTTTTACTCTCAATTTTAACAATATTTCCAATTTGATTATTGGATTTCATAAGCCAAATAACACTATTATCCGTTTCTATTGAATTATTATTCAAATAATCTATTGAATAACTATAACTTTGTAAATCTTGAATACTCCCACAAAATTTTCTTTCCGAACTTATTATATTATTGCAATAAGGATTATACGAATAAACTGTTTGACATGTAACTGGGGGTACATTTTTTTCAGAATAAAATTTCTGAATTTTCTCTTTTAGCCTAAAATTCCCTGTCGAAAAACCATAAATCTGAGTATAAAATTTATTTGTTCGACCAATAAAACATCCAAAATCTGATGATTTAAACTGTACTTTATAATCAAAATGGCCAAAACTAATACCACATACAATTTTATGTTTTTCTATTTTTTCATATACATTATGATCTACACTAACTGTATCGTTATCTGCATTTAAAGATATAAGATTAGTTAGCTTACCTCGACGCCAACTTAAATCATTATTATTTGCAAAATAAGGGACAAAAGGATATTCATTATTAAACCCTGTTGGGTACTCAAAAGGAGATGTATAACAATATATTTGTGCTCCATTTTTATCAGTAGGCACTTCCTGATAAATACTATTAAAAATGGGATCTGTACAATTTTTAAAATGACTAAGATTTTCATATGTAACCTTTACTTTACGGTACCCTACATTTGCTTGTGAAGCAAAACCATAAAAACCTTGTGAAGATCCTGTTAAAACGGTGTATTTATAATTTTCTGGACAAATATCATGTGACCTTTTAAGTAAAAACAATCTATCATATTTTCTATTTGGAAAATTACATGGTAAAACCCCTGTTGAAAAACCATAGTCATCATGATAGCAATATTTCTTTCTGATTGGCTTCTCGTCTTCAGATATATAATAATCAATTGATTCTATCCTCAATCCTCCTCCAATAAAATTAAATTTTGGTGAATTATCTACAAAGTACTCAACAATTATATTTATATCTCCATCGGTTTCATAGATTGTACCATCTCCAATAAGTCGTAAATCATAATTACCAATACATAAATCAACCTTTTCTGTATTATTATTTAAATCAGAACTAAAACTACCTAAAGAAAATTTAATTTTCGATTTATAATCATCTCTAACATCAGTACCAATACGAATAGTAACTTGTTGAGCCGCCATTAAATCGATATTATCAAGCAATATTGATTGATCACTAAGCAAATCAAATAATTTTTTACGATACTTGTTTCTTACAAGAGTTTTATTACTATAAACAACGTTAGAATTTACATCGATAATTGGAATTCTATTACCAACATTTGTATAGTCATTAATTTCCCAATTGAAATTTACAAAACCACCTGTTGGTAAAGTAATTTTTGTCAAAGATCCAATTTTAGTATGTTCAAATGAACTTTTTCTATCAGAATACATATGAACATTCCCGTTTTGCTCGTAAGAAGGAATAAAACTATAATTTTGTCTTCCATTATAATAACCCCAGAAATCAACAGAGTATGAGTTTATGTCTGGTAATAAATTAGGCTTATAATAATCACAACCATACATCCTTCCTTTCAACTTAAAAGAATCCAATTTCAAACGTTTTGAGTTAGAAGAATTACAAAAGTAACTATGATAGAATGATGCTATACTTATACTTGACCCATTTGTTTCTTCAATTATCTCTTTCAATCTAAGTGGCTTTCTTGTTATCGGAGTATTATTTAGGTAATCTTCTCTATACTCTGACTTGAAAGAAAGATTATTATCGCCAAATCTTATATTCAATAATTTATAAGATTCATTTTGTATTAAGGATTCTAAAAGCTCAGTTTCTTTGTCAGGAGCAGCAAAATAATGTTTAACATATCTTGTCTGTTGAACTGCAGATTTTGTCACTTCAACATCTCCAATATACTCAAAATAAACATCATCAATTGCGTTAACCAAATCTATCTTTGTTAAAAGCCATGTTGAAATATTGCGTATGGATGGAATTTTATTTGTTGGATTTAAAATATCATAAGTAGTAGTGTTTGTATAATTTTTTTTTTCAAAAAAATATTTATTACCAAATTCGTCATAAATTATAAAAGATAAATTTTGACGATCAAGTATTATTTTCAAATCACTGTTAGGAATATTGATGGCATTGAAATTATCATATGGATTTATAATAAATTTTCCTGATTTACCCATAAAATTATAGGTAAAGACATCGGGTTCAAAATCTTTTGCTCCGTTTTCTACAAGCTGAAAATCCTTTTTCTTATCAGCTATATTTAAATAGTATTGTTCAAAACCATTTGGCGCATAATCTAGTGCTGCATCCCAATATCCTACATCAAACATTTCGTCTGGCTGGTTATTTATTTGTCGTGAGATATACCCTCCAGCATTTAAACTCCAACCTAAACCAACCCAACTGGCGTATTCATCAACTTTTACACCTCCTCCATGATATGATAATGAAATAGGAATAGAGTATCCTTTACAATTAAATTCTGCTATTGGATATTCGATTTGTGGGATACCTGTGTAATTATTTACAGGATAATCAATGTATTTATCCAATTCACTAATAGTCGGTGATTTAGGAGAACTAATATTGATTCTTTGCTCTTTATTTTCCTCAGTGAGTTGTGCTGATAAGTTAAGTTTGAAAGCAAGTAAACTTGCAATAACTAAAATAATGTGTAATAGTTTTTTCATTTTTAGATATTTAAGTGTTATTTATTTTGAAGAGTATATATCTACCCCATCATACTGCCTCCAAGCTGGAACATTGGTAAGTACATGGCAATAAGAATAGTGCCAACAAGCCCACCAACTATTATAATAAGAAATGGTTCGACAACGCTACCCATTTGTGATGCTTGGTGCTCTACTTCGTCGGATAGTTGTTGATGTAGCTTTTCGAACATGTTCCCAAGTTGGTTAACCTCTTCGCCTACTTTTACTAATATTGTTAGTTTACTGTCGAAAAAGTTTTCTTGTTCCATCAGTTTATGTAGATGTTCGCCAACCAATAGTCCTTGGTATATACGATTCATTATTTGCTCAAGAGGGTAGAATCCTATCATTTTACCAGATAGTTCAATAGATCGTACCAACGGCATATTTGCCTTAACAAGCAACGATAGTGCTTGGAAAAGTCTATCTGTATATATTTTTTTTATAAAATCGCGGATGAATGGAATCTTAAGAGCTATTAATCCAGAGTATTTTCTGAAGAATAGTGTTTTGCGATATCTAGATATAATAAATATTACAGTTATTATTGATAGTAAAATTAGCGACGAATAGTTGTCTAAGAATTTTGAAACATCAAGTAACTTTTTTGTTATTACAGGTAGGTCACTGCCAAATCGTGTAAATACATCGCTAAAGAGTGGCACAATAAAAGCTAGCATAAACCACACTGCCAACATAGCTGTAATAAGCACTATTATGGGGTAAGTAATTGCACCAATAAGTTGTCGGTTTTGTTTAACTTTACGATCGTAAAAATGGGCAAGTATCTCAAATACTTCGGCAAGTTTTCCGCTCTCTTCGCCCATCTTAATACTATAGTATTCGTATGGAGAAAAGTTATCTTTCATTATATCAGAAAGAGTATCACCATACACAAGTCGTTCTTTCGCAGAGTAAAAGAACTGCTTTTCGCGAGGACTTTTCTCCTCTTTATATAGAAGATTAATAGATGCGAGAATGTCGACACCATTTTCGACCATAATTGCAAGCTCGGCATACATAGCTGCTTTACGTTTATTTGGGAATGGTTTTTTTAAAGAAATCTCCTTTTTCCAAAATGGGACAGAACTGCTATCTTTTATTATCTTACCTTCACTCTCGTGTAGATTTATGTTTTTAAGGTCTATCTTCACAGTTAATAAGTATTATTTTTTTCCCAGTAAAAATTATCGGGGTATTTTTTTTTCCAAACTCTTATAATTTCATCGTTACAGGCTCTCATGTTTATAGTATGTATTAAATCGGGATGCTTGTAAAATGTTTCAAAAAAGAACGATTCTGTACGAAAGAAAAAAGTATCTGATCGCACTTCTGTTTTACGAATTAAATAGTGTAAATCAATTTTATATTCAACTTCAGATAAATTATAATTTTGTGTAATAATTGTTTCACTACTCTTTGAAATAACCGATTCTGCTCGTTTAATATCGGCCGAGAATATATTCTCGAATCTAGTGTATTCTGTAAGTTCAGTAGTTTTTCGAATAGTTGTGTAACGCCACAAATACGAGTATGCATAGTATGCAGCCGAACATACTAAAACGGTGAGAACAAGTGCAACTATAATTTCGGCAAGTGTAAATGCCTTTATTTTCTTATTAAATAGGCTTGTTTTATACATCATTTAATTCCTGTAATAGTTAGTCTCAATCTTTTTCAATCGTTTTTCATATTCAAGTTTCTCTTCCCAACGTGATAAGCTGTAAATAATCTTTTTACGATTGTCTGTTACTATGTACTTAACCAAAATAATATTAATGTCTTGTACAATAACCTGAGATTGAACGTTCCATCCTGAGGGAATATTTGGGACAGATAATTCGTCACTGGTAATGGCATTATTAAGATAATAAAGAGCTTGTTGTTGACGAGTTTCATTTAGTTCAAAATCAATTTTTGTGACAATCGAAATTGCTATAAGCCAAAAAAGAGTGAGTATAATCATGGCAACAATTACTTCAACCAACGACGAGCCTTTTAATGTTATTCTACAGGATAAATGCATTTTGAATTCTCTTTATTTTCGAAAATATCGACTGTTGCAAAACCACTTTTAACAGCTCTTGAATTAATAACTACATTTGATAGATGATTTTCATACGAAGCTACTCGTGTTTTAATTTTAAACATTTCGGTATATAAACTACCAAATATAGCTCCCTCTAAATCTACTGTCCCTTTAATATATGCAACACCCGATACAAGACTACCTTTTTCCATCTTACAGATAGCGTTGTTACTTTTGTCATTATTATCAACAACCGATAATCCACCGTAAATAAATGATCCACTTTTTATTGTTAATGCAGGAATATTTTCTTCTATATTATGTTTAGTGTTAACCATGATAAAAGAAGGATATAGCAATTTAGCTTTAGGCTCAATAATTATACTTCTTGTGGCAAACAATTGAACCTTTCCTGCAAAACCACTCTTTACTTGAATTACTTGAGCTTTAACAATTACATCGGTAAGACTCATCGATTTATCAAGAATTAAAAGGCTGTCGCCTGCTAGAATAATATTGCCTTTAAGCTTTATTCCCGCAGGGTTAAATATTTTTTTTCCTTTTATAATTATTTTATTGTTTCTGAAAGAGTTAAACAGAGTTTCTCCGTAAGTAACCGATTGAAAATCTACTAAACTGTCGTTATCACAAAAAAGTAATTTTTCGAAATCAGAGAATTTAGCAGCTATTTCAGGTAGTTTTTTACCTGACTCCTTTATTGTTCCATAAACTAGCGAATCAGCATAAAAACCAATACCCTCGGCATAACCTTTTCGGATACCCATAGGTGGCAAAACGCAATTTCCAACAATCCCTTTTTTGCCACTCAATGATAGATATCTGTTTTTGTCAGCAAGATACAATGCAGGAAAACTACATTTTTTAAAATCTACACCACTTAAGAAAAGTTTTTGGCGTTTAATCCCTTTATGTCTTGACTTAACTGAAATAATATCAAAAACACCCCATGATTTACGTTCTGCTATGACTGTATCAATAGATTCTTTAAAAATGGGCTTTGATATAGTCTCTTTATAATCAGGTTTAAATACATTGTTTTCAATGAGTAAAACTCCGGAATCAATATTTTGATCTAAACGTATATTCCAATATTGAATATCGACATTCAAAACACTATAATATCTATAAAGAAGGTACATAGACAATATGGTACTTATAACAAGTACCATTATAATTACGTAAGTTAATGCTCCTCCTTTGAGCTTTTGTAAGGGAATTTTAAATAATACTGTTAGCATTTTCTTTTTCAGCCTCAAAGTTTTTACTTTCAGAATTTCGGGTTTTTCTTCTGAAAATTCTTTTAAACCAACTTAAGCTTTTTCTTTTTCAATAGTTTTTTCAGAAATTGTATCAGTTTTTAGAGCCTCTTTGGGTATTGTCGTAGACTTCTGTTTATCTCTTTTAAAAATCTTATTAAACCACCCTTTTTTATTAGATCTTTTTGACAATTCTTCAGAACTAGTAACTTTCTTATCATTCATTACTCTTTTTAGCTTCCCGTTTTTCCACTCTTGCTTTATTACAATAGCACCATCGACAGAAAATTGAATCCATGTGCCATGCTTTAATCCACGTTTATAATTTCCTAATCGAATTATATTTTGATTTTTATCATATACTTCATAAATACCATTTAATGGAAAACCAGAGATTACTGCTTCAACATTATGAATCTTGCCACGATTATAAATAGCCACTCTACACCCTTTATTAGTCTGAGGTTCTTTTTTAATTAATGAACAATAGATAGTAGAATCAGGGTAGTTTAACGTAATAGATCGTGTTTGTAAATATTTATCTTGAGCTGATATGCTACTTACTATTAAGAGTATAATAGCTATTAAATAGTATTTTTTGTTAATCATTATATTTTTAAGTTTAATATTATAAATGCTACATTTTAAATGTTTTAAACTCTCCTTTGAATTGAAGCAGAATAGAGTCTCCCATAATTTTTTTCACATACACATTATTGTGCTCGTCTCCATTATGTACAAGAATAGATTTTCCGTCAATATTTAACCAACCAACTTTTGATTTATTATTTTGGCTTAAACCAAAATATTTAACAGCTGGCCATTGTATGTAGTTATTACCAGTTAATTGGTCAGTATTATAACCATAATAATTATTGTCATTAACTTCATCAATTACTTCCGTATCAACTTCGCCTTTCAAAAAAGGGTCGAGATAATTCAGTGTTAGTTTATAGGTTCTATTTGCAAGCGGCTTTATTTTGTTTTTTTGCGATAAAATAATTTGAGATTGATTAGTGCTATAAGATTTATTCGTGAAAAATATTTTATAAATAATAATACCCCATATCAGAATTACTAAAGGTATTAATAGATAATTAATTCTTTTATTTTTTGATTTTTTCATTGGAGGTTTTTCTTTTTTGTAAAATCAAAGTATTATACACTCAGGTGAGTTTATTAACTGTTGCTTAAAAATTTACTTTAAACTTAACAATTGACGAGTAACCCGACATATTTCCTGCTTTATCAATTGTTTTTAATCGCCAGTAATATGTCCCTTTTGCAGGAAGAGTAGCTGTATATCCTGTATTATTATCTGTAAGTTCATTTATAACAACAGATGTTTTCTTAAAATCTTCAGTTGTTGATACAAATATTGAATCAGATAAGGGACTGCCTGTATCATTTGCTCGTGTCCATGAAAAGACTACATTTAAAGATATTTGGTTTGATTCTTCAGCCGGAGCAACCGTTGTAGAAACAACAGGTGAAGTTGTATCAACCGTTAAAGTACGAGTAGCTGGTAACGATTTATTTGTGCTATTTTCTGCAATAACACCCCATGTATATTCACCATCAGATAAGGTTACAGTTTCAGTGATTTTGTCAATCATTTTAGGCCCTAAAACCAACTCTCCATTCCATTCATTCTTATGTATTTCGATTCTATATTCAGATGCTCCATCAAGTTCTTCCCATTTTAATTCAATATTATTTTTTGCAATTATTGCTTGATTCACAGGTTGAATAAGCACAGGTTTGTTTTCTGTTATGTCTTTGCTTTCTTCTATAGTAAATTTACGATAACTCCATTCTGATTTGGACTCTCCATTAATAATAGCAACCCTCCATTCGAAATTACCAGGTGTAAGCGTATTTTCGAACTTCGGAAGTGTAACAATAGTATCGGCAATATAGCAAGAGACTTCTGCAAAAGAACCCTCTACAATTTGAAGGTTATACTTTTGAGCATCAATATTTGGAGACCATACAAAGAGAACATTTTGTTTAGGTGTTTTCCATTCATCCAAAGGTGATAATAGTTCTACTTTTTGGTTTGTCACATCTGTTTCAAAAATATCTTCGCAGCTACTAATACTTATTAATACAAAAGCCGAGAAAATTAAGGTATATAATGCCGATTTATTCATTTCTATATTCTTATATATAATATTATTACTTATCTAAATGTTTAATATTCTCAATAAACATGGTCATTAGGCATGTAACAGATCCTGTTCTTTTATCGTTTAGACGGGCAAATCGAACACTAACTAAACTGCCTGTTATTGAATTTTCTTCGTAATCTTTTAACATTCTCAATAGATTAAATGTAGATCCTTCAATAACAACTTTAGAAGTGGATATCTGGTCGTTTGAAAGAGTTGTTATATTAATCTTAGGGAATTCAACAATACGCACACTGTATTTTTCGCATAATTTAGTTGCCTCGGAAAGAATGACTTCGTGCCCCAATTGGCTAGACGACATGTCTCCAATAAGCGATGAATACTGTTCTAATTCGTTTTTCACATTATTAATTTTAACATTAAGTCCATTGCTACCATCTAATTCGCCTTTTATAAATATGTATTGACTTCTTACATTTAGAGTCTCTGATATTGCCATATTCCATGCTAAAATTGCAAAAATTATAGTGGCAGATAATATCAAGTAGAGTTTTATTTCCGATTTACTTCGTCCCATTATTAATATTATTTAATTCTTTATTAATATCAACGCTAATAATAAACAAGCCATTTTTATTATTGATAGGTTGAGAAAACTCAACAATGGTAACCCTTTGTATGTATTTATTATTATTTAACTTTTTTACAAATAAATCAAAATCTTGATCAGTCTTAGCTTCACCCGATATTTTGACTATACCGTATAAATACTCTATAGCCTCATTCTGTTTTTTACTCTTATTATCTTCTTGGGCAGACATCCACCACTCTGTTAAAACAATTCCATCTGGGACATTGGCAAATATTCTATCTGCAAAAAGAGAAAAGTCCCTATCTCTTATAGAGTAAAACCTGTTAAATAATGATTTTTTATATTCAAGATCTTTTTCTAAACTATTAAACTCTCGTAAAGAGCTTTGGTTAATTTGAAATGTTTGCTCCATTTGAGCAAGTTTGTTAGAATACGAGTCGAAAACAAAGTAGTTAGCCAAAAGCATTGTAAAGAATAGTGATAAAACTACTATTCCAGTCAGTTTTATTATTCGTCTATAAAACACCTCTTTGTTGTTGTCTTGCCAATCGGAAAAACCACATTGTCCACCTTTGATAAAATATGATAGTGCAACTATATATGGCGAGATTATTTCTGCATCAAAATGAGTATCGTTAATATACACTTTGCTTTGTTCTTCTTTACTTCTGGCGATATTATAAATCACTCCATTTGTAATTGAGTACATAAAGCCATCAATAATAACAGGTTGATAGTTGCTTTTAAACAAAGTTGCAAAATGCAACACGGGTAACGATCCTAAACTTACACCTGCAATTGCAAAACCATTTTGTTGTAGCTGCTCAATAATCTCATCTAAGCGCTTTTTTCGAATCAGAGAGATCATATACCCTCCTTCGAATGGCAGTTTTTGAATATAGAATTGTGAATTGTTAAAATCAGGAAAGTGGTCGCTGATGTTTTCTCCTATTTTAGCCTTTTTATGAACTATTCCACTACCAATAAGGACTACAGAGCACGGGTAAGTACGCTTAACCTCTTTGGGTATTTCTAATTTTTTAAAACTCCACGACTCCTCTATTTCAAGTTCGGATCTATTTTTTTTGACATGAACAATATTGCTCGACAAAATACCTGAACCATCGAGAATAATCTTAATTCCTAACACATTTTGCCCAAGCCAAAACTTCTTTTTATAGAGTTTCTCTATCATCTAATTTAAAATTACAGGCTTAATAAATATGTTTAATTTGTCATTAGTCTTTTGTTTGGTTCTGGACGAGAATAACCATTTTATTACAGGAATCCTAGCTAACAGAGGTATGCCTGTACTATTGTCAACGCTAGTTATTTTCTCTAGTCCTCCAAGTAAAACCATCTCTTCGTTTTTAACTCTTATTGATGATACAAATTTGCGAGTAATTGATCCTGGAGGTGCAGCTCCATCAAATTCACGTGCTGTAAATTCCGATTGTTCAACTTCAATAGAAAGGGTTATTTCTTCGCCAGTAGAAACAACAGGAACTATTGTAAGTCTTAGCTGAGCTTCTAAGGGTTTCCATTCGTAACTGTTACTCATCTGCGGGTTTTGTGTTCCGTAGTATTGACTTCGCTCTTCTTTATAATATTTTTTCTCGCCACTAGTAAGTGTTGCTTTACGTCCATTAAGGGTCGATAATTTTGGTGTTGATCGTATTTTCAATATTCCGTTATCCTCCATAGCTTTAAGGCTTAAGTAAAAATTACTTGATACCTTACCTATACTTGTCGAAAACATGCTGTTAAAGCCACTCACCAAATTGTTTATACTTTTAGTGCTTAGTGTATAATCTACACCAGGAAGAATAGTCTGTTTTGTTGGTGTTGGATTGGTTCCAACTCCAGCTCTTAGGCCTGTTTCTATAGAATAATTCTTTTTTACATCAACTATCATAACCTCTATAAGAACAACAGGAATAGATGTATCTAGTTGTTTAATAAAATCTTCAATTTTGTTGACGCTTGGTTCAGGTCCTGAAACTAATAGACTGTTGTATTCAACAAGTTCTTTTATTTCACAACCTTGTTTCAGCGATTTAGGGATAGACATACTTAGGCTATCAACCGATCGATTAACCATTTTAATAATTCTATTTTTAAATAGCTCTGATTTTACTCTTTGTCCAAACAACAGAACACCATTGCTATTTAAAAAAGTATAGGGAGTACCTTCTGTTATACTAATCATTAAATTATTAAAAGAAACATCGTTACCAAAGAAGTTAACTTTTTTTTCTATAGGTTCCTGAAAGACATAGCTAATTCCAAGTTTATCGCATAATTCTCGTACTAATGGCATAAATGGTTCGTCTACTAAACTTAATTCAATATGTTCTTTATCAGAAATAATAAGAGTCCCACGAGGCTTGTATGTTTCGTGAGGTTGATAATTATCTATGCTAACTGATCTTGAAGATCGTGACTGAACTTCTTGTTTGTTAAGAATAGCAAAACCATCTTCGTCTTGTTTGTATTGCAATCCATTTGAATAAGCCATTTTATCAATAGCATTAGCTAATGGAGCATTGCGCACAAAGAAATTTATTGTTTTAGATTCTACATCCGACTCAACAGCAATATTCTGACCTGTTTCAGTTGTTATTAATCTGATAACATCTGCAAGTTTTTCTTGTCTAAAATCTAACGAAACTGTTTTAGCACTATCGTTCCAAATAACTTTGTCAACCTCAGTAGGTGCAATGTATGGTTTATATATCGTTAATATATTTCCAATTGATCTTATGGAAAAACCGTACTCTTTACAAAGAAACAGAAGAACATCAACAGTTTTTACACCTCTAAAATTGTTAACAATGTCACCTGTAACACTATTGTCGACATTAAGATTAAGGCCTGTGTTATGAGCTACACCACGAAGAAATTCTGGTATAGAGATTCCTGTAACTGTAATATCTACCTCTTGCATTAGAGCTGGAATAGAGTCGGAAAGTGTCCTTAAGTTTTTTTCTGTATTTTTATAATCGTTATTCGAACGAGCTTGAATAGATATTATGGTTATAAAAAATATTATTATTGACAGTTTTTTCATAATTACTTTGTTGTTAATTTCTTTCTAATAGGACTTTATTTAATCCTTAGTTTTTTATCGTGAAATATTGTTTGTTTGGTCTAGCATTATTGGGTAAACTTCCTCTATTGATGTTTCGCCTTTACAGAAAAGATCAAATGCAGCGTCAGAGAGGCGCATTTTTCTATTTTCTGTAAAGTATTTATTAATATCTTCGTTATCGTTTTTAATATATTTTTCCATCGACAAATCTATTGAAAGCATTTCGTACACAGCTTTACGTCCTTTATAACCTGTGTAATAACAATGACTGCATCCTACTGATGTATGATGTGTTTTTGGGATATATGGAGCATTGTATCCTGTTGGAAAAAACTCAGATGAGAATAGTTCCTCTTTTTTACAATGAGGGCAAAGTACTCTTACAAGTCGTTGTGCCATTGCCATATTTAAAGTGTTGGTCAACAAAAAAGCAGGCACTCCCATATCTTTAAGTCGCGATACTATACCCCAAGCAGAATTTGTATGAATTGTTGATAAAACAAGATGACCTGTTAATGCTGCACGAATAGCCATTTGAGCTGTTTCGTTATCGCGTATCTCGCCAAGCATAATAATATCTGGATCTTGACGTAAAAAAGTACGCAATGTTTCGGCAAAGGTTAAACCTATGCTCTCTTTTACATGCACCTGATTTATCCCATCTAAAGTATACTCAACAGGATCTTCCACTGTTAAAATATTTAGCGATTCCTTATTAAGTAGTTTTAGAGTTGCATATAAAGTAGTAGTTTTTCCTGAACCTGTTGGTCCGCTTATAAGTATTATACCATTAGGTTTTTGCACCGCTTGAAGATATTCGGTAATCTGCTTATCGCTAAAACCTAAATTACTGATACTTATATTAGAGGCATCGTTACTTAGCAAGCGAAGCACAATTTTTTCGCCATGTAATGTGGGAAGAATTGAAACACGAATGTCAATCTTGAAGTTTGATTCGCCAAACGACAAACGTCCTGCCTGTGGCAAGCGACGCTCAGCAATATCGAGATTTGAAAGTATTTTTATCTTATTTATTAGAGTAGGATAGTTATTTTTTTCAATTATATAGCGCTCTATAAGTTTACCGTCTATTCGCATCCTTACTCTACATTTACTATCGTATTTTTCAAAATGTATATCACTACATTTAACACGAGCAGCCTCGTCTATTAATTGCATCAAAAAGTCATCCTCTTTAATACCTTCAATAATAGTAACCCCTTCGGCCTTACGGCCATAATAACGAGCTAATCCTCTGCTTATTATCGATTCTTCTGTGCATTTAATAACTATATCTCTATCAATAACAACAGATAGTTCTTCGGCTAGCGATTGATAATCGTCTCTTTTAGCTGTGTAAATAATTTGAGTATTGCCATTAAATTTACCAGGCAAAACTCTATAATGCCATGCCTGCGATGAACTTATTGTTTGAATATCTTCGGTTGTTAACTCTATTTCGTTAAGTACAATATCAGACATGTTTTTATAGAATATTAAGCTGGTTAATTATTATAAATATGCTAAAACACAAACACCATATTCCAGCCAAGGGAACTGTTTTCCATCTGAAAATGGCAGTAAGCAGTAGAGCCGAAATACTACCAACAACAAGATTAAGCAGAAACCAATTTGGAGATAAAGTAAAAGCCCAAAGCACCATAATCCAAACATCGGCTAATCCGAATGCACTGCTAAAAAATGTTGAAATAGGCTGGCGTTTAATTCTCCAAAAACCTATCATGCCAAACAATAAAAAAAACAGAAAAACAACATTTATAATATACTCGAGTACATATAAAAATTGCTGCTTATTATAACTCCAGATAAAGGTTAACACAGAAATAGCTATAAGAAGCCAAATTGGTAATGTACAATGTTTGTAATCAGTATAGAACGAAATTATTAAAAATAAAAAAAGAAGAATTACTGCTATCATTAATCTTTAGTTACTTCTATTAATCTCTTATCTTGATCTATTTCCCAAACATTATAGTTGCCGTCTCTGTCAAAATCAACTACAGCAGTAGCTCGAGCCAAAAACTTATCTAAACCAGCCTCAACAATCTCAATTCGGTAATTTGCTGAGCCTCCATCGGTAACAAGCTTCTCTTGTTCGAAGCCTATTTCGTCTAGATTATCAGAAAAACGCGAATAGGTGAAGAAATAGTTATTCTCTAACATTTGAATGTGGCCTAGTTGCACTTGAGCCTCTGATGCTTTTGCTCTTGAAATAAGAGGCATAAGACGTGGCAAAGCCAAAAGAACTAATATCCCTACGATGACTAAAACTATAAGTAGTTCGGATAAGGTAAATGCTTTTACCCTTTTAGCTAAAAATCTACGCATATTTATATCTGTTAATTTAGAGTACTAAAAGTTCACAATAAGCTGAATACAAACAATAAACATATAAAAAACATTATTGTAAACAACTTATTTGAAACCAACCACTAAATAACAAAAAACAATGCGCTTTTTATAGCTTTAGTTAATTTTTTTTTAGCAAAACAGGTGTTAATTATGCATTTAAAATACAATCAATAGGTTTTATTAACAGTGAAGAACAAATTTTAGATATCACAAGAAATAAACGAAGTTAGCGATTCGTTAATTGCCATAGCACATTGGCGTACTAAATGTCTCCAGAATTAAGGTCGAGCAGGTGATACTGAACAATGAAACTGAGGGCATCCATAATATAGTTGCATCAGTATATAATTAAAATTATTTAATAAGGTAATTCAATAATTTTTAATTCAAACCAAGCTGCTGATACTATAAATAGAATAAAAGGATATCAATTAGAATGACAAAATGCCTACTAGTTTTAGAACTGCCAATGGTGATTTCGCAGCTCCTATAATAACTTTAAAGTTAATGCAATTATCTACCATAATGGTATTATTACACAAGAGTTGGACATTAAATTGAACCACAACATTAAAAATAGCCAACGGATAACCCTCAAAAATTGAACAAACAGGTGTAGATAGATTAAGGCACTTAAGTG
>Ga0193952_1000547_pt1 | contig 15560 bp, 19 predicted proteins | sample BB_3_MG_FD_140368 | JGI IMG/M metagenome (GOLD analysis project Ga0193952, IMG submission 140368) | Microbial mat bacterial communities from the Broadkill River, Lewes, Delaware, United States - BB_3_MG | ecosystem: Environmental > Aquatic > Freshwater > River > Microbial mats | place: USA... | reverse complement strand
ATTCTACATCCTCTTCTCCATTGATTGTTTCATTACGAACAAAGTTTTTATAATCCAAATTATATTTATTTATAAAATGAAATAAAATTGGGGTAGTGTAAAATAATTTCTGTAAATTCCAAATCAACTATGATTATGAAAACTAAAAAGGATCATAGAGATGGAATTAAAAGGGAAAAAATTAGAGTTAGATTTAGAGGAGTTGATGCCGTTGCTTATTGCGAACAAGCAAGAGGCGTTTCGTCATATTGGAGAGAAGCTTTTAAACTCAGTGTTGGAAAAGGAGTTTGAGAGTTTTATAGGTGCTTCTAAACATCAACGTAGTGAGGAGAGATCTGATTATCGTAACGGTCATAAAGAGAGGCAGCTAAAAACGACACTGGGAGAATTGAATCTGCTTCGTCCCTACGCCAGAAGCGGTAAGTTTGAAACCAAGTTGTTTGAGAACTATTCTAGGATCGATAAAGCACTGGTATCGATGATCGTGGAGAGCTATCTCAAAGGGGTATCAACTAGAAAAGTGGAATCGGTTATCTCAGAACTTGGGATTGAGCTTTCACATGCCACAGTGAGTAATCTCTCGCATGAACTCGATGAACTCATCACGGAGTTTAGAACATCACCTCTTAAAGAGTATTACCCCTATCTCTATACAGATTCGGCATATCTTAAAGTGTTCAATGGTTCAAGATTCATTTCAATGGCTGTGATGATAGCCGTAGGGGTTCATGAAGGCGGATACAGAGAGATTCTAGATATCGATATTATTCATGAAGAGTCATACGCAACCTATAAAGATTTTTTCGATGCACTCAAGGAACGGGGATTAAAGAGAGTTGATTTAGTGATTAGTGATGGTCATAAGGGAATTAAAAAAGCTGCAGCTAGTAGTTTCGTAGGCTCAAGCTGGCAGCTTTGCAGTGTGCACGCTAAGCGTAACATCATGAAAATTGTACCGAAAAAAGATATAAATGGTGTTTTAGAATATCTAAGTGATGTTCTAAAATCAAAAGATGTCCAAGAAGCACACACCAAGGCTCATCGCATGATAGCGACTTATGAGGATAAATACCCTCGCCTTGCAAAATATCTCAGTGATAACATTGGTGATGTGATGACATTCTTGGCATTTCCAAAATCTCATCATAGAAAAATACACTCTACAAATCTTGTAGAGCGTTTCAATAAAGAGATCAAAAGAAGAACCAAAGTCGTAGGTGCTTTTCCAAATCAGGGCTCCGTTCTTCGTTTGCTAGTGCCTCTAGCAGTTGATACCAATGCCAAGTGGCTTGAGAGAAAATATGTTTCGTGGGAAGATCTGGAACAGCAAAATGAAGTTGATGAGGAATTTACAGAAAATTTTTGACGGTATCGAAATTTTGCAAGGGTATATCTAAACTAAACTTAACCATTATATCCCTATTTTAGGTATTTATATTGATGTTGTACCGTTTTTGTACCGCTTTTCTAAAAAGGGTAGGGATATTTTTTCTTTTTTTGGCATGAAGTGTGTATAGATAGACAATGTTATCTGTACATTTTCGTGTCCAAGAGTTCTTGAGACCCAGAGAGGATCGATTGCATTATTGAGCATAATGCTAGCAAAAGTATGTCGTGTATTATGTAGAGGTCTTTTTTCAAAGCCAAGCTCTTGTAGTACACTCTGATATTTTTTATAAAAGGTATCGTTAGAGCTATAGTGGTTTGCTTTAGTATTTAAAAATACATAGTTATTACAAATACCGGTTTCACGTCTTTGATTTTGAAAGAACTCTTTTGCTGTATCTAACATCTCGATTTCACGTTCACTCGAACGCGTCTTTGGTTCATTTATAACACCTTGAGCGATCGTTTTATTAATAGAGATCGTCTCTTGTTGGAAGTCTATATCGCTCCATTGCAGGGCAAGAACCTCACCGCTACGCATTCCTGTAAAAAAAGAGATTCCCAAAAAGTTACGAAGCTCCCCTTGTGTATGAGATAAAATAGAATCGATTTCATCAAGAGTAAAAGGTTCATATTTCTCTTTTTTATATTTAATTTTCGGCATACTTACTGCACTTACTGGGTTATTAAGTAGTTGCTCACTCAAGACAGCTATCTCAAATGCTTCTTTGAGAAGTATACGCGCAAACTGCACACTTTGTTTTTTAAGTCCTTGTGCTACCATTGTATCTTGAAACTCTTTGATATGTATAGGTTTTATTTCAGATACCATTTTATTGTCGAAGTATGGGAAAATATGATTAGAAGCTGATGACTTATAAGCTATCATAGACTTATGTTTAAGGTGTTTAGCCTTATCGTCTAAAACTTTTTGTATCAAGTCATTAATAAAGCAAGAGAGAGAAGATTGTATTTGAAGATCTTGATCTATCTCACCTTTTACATATCTACTTTTAATAATGTTTTTGTTTACATTATTATATGCAAGCTTTGAACTTTTGAATTTATCACCAATTCCAAAATATAAAATACCATTTCGATTTTTAAACCGCAATTTTTTCATCAACCACTCCTTTGTTTAGTTGATCTCTAAACTCAAAGATAGCTGATTCTACAAACACGATCATTTTAGCACTTTTTCTTTGAAAGTGATAGCCCTCTTTTAAAAGACCACGTGAGATGTAGTTGTTGACAGTTCTTGGAGTGACATCTAAAAACTTAGCAACCTCTTTTTTAGTAGTGAGCGGAGGGGCATATTTTTTGAGATATTCCTCCATCGCTTCTATTTTTTTGAGAAGTTGTGGCAAGAGTTCTAAATGTTCAAAAGCTTCTACATTCATTGTTCAATCCTTTATTGCATAATGACCTGTTAAAGGTATTTTTTATAGATGAATCCCTCATCTCCTCTTTGTCGAAAACGTTGTAGCAGATATTGTAAAAGCAGTACATTTTGTGAGGAGATCTCTAAACCTTGTTTTGTTTTAAGCAACCATATTGTCATAGTGTGCTATTCCGTTTCTTGAGTTTGAACTTTTTTGTGAAAAACAAAGAAAATATCTTTTCTATCTCTTGAAAGACTTTTTGACTAGGGAGTTTCATAACCACGCCTCCAGATCATCTTTAAAGCAATCTTGCATATCATACTGTTCATAAATAGCTTTCGCTTCTTGTGCAAGAGCTTGAATCTGTTCAAAAATTGGTTCGGCATACTCTAAGACAGCTTCATAATCACGATCTGCTTTGTCTTGTGCCTCAAGATAGACCTCTAACATCTGTGTATGTATATTTTTACTCATTTTCTCCCCACTTTCTTGTAAGATAATAATATGTATCTATTGCTATAAACGAGATAGCAAAAACTAAAACTGTAATACCTGTTATCACTAAAGTATCTATCATGTAAATACCTTAAGCGTATACTTTTTTATAGTTTGCCTTTTTTGTTTTTTGATCTCATTATTTAAAAGCTTGCTTGCTTCGCCAATGGTGATCTGCTTATCTACTGCCAAAAGTCCTTTAAAAAACATGAGTGTTTCTCTACTTGTCATTATAAACTCCTTGTAAGATTTGTATAAAGAACTTACAAGACACGCATAGTGTGGATAATCCAAAACCATTTATTTATATTGCTAGGAAAATTTGCGTTTTGAACACTTTTTGAAAGAAGAAAATGACCCAATCTTTAAGGATGCTGTTGGATATTTTCACTATGCGTGTCATGTAAACTCTTCAATTTAAACACCGCCTCTATGTTTAGATACATACTTGAAATGAGTCAGTAGGTTGTCCAGCGTCCTACAATGCAAAGTCAAAGAAAACTCCCAAGAGAGCTTTTTTATTTCGTTAAGAGAATAGTAAGATATACTTACTTAATAGAGACTTAAAATAGAAAGAATAACTTACTATTATTTTCTAAAAAGGTAATAGAGTATTTGAAAAGATAGTGCAAGGAAAAACTAAAGGTAAGTAATACTTTAGTTTTTCAAGGGAAAAAGTGAGTTAAAAGAATTATAAAGTTAGATCACAGCGAGAGATAAAAGTTGTTTTATAGACTTATAATCTCCCTATAAGTCTTAAGCGACTTGCACGATTATTGAATTTTAATTTATTGACAGCGACAACTTTAGAGAGTTTGAGATCATACGCTTCATCATCATCGAGTCTAATAGTTCTTGTTTTAAAGTCATCTGTTGCATTATAAGGAACAAGTTGCAGAAGATTGGCTTCTTTATCTTCGACAAAAACTTTTATAGCGCTTTCACTATTTATAGTGTAATGAACAATATCACCACTTTGTGGTGTAACATCTGGATCACATACTACTTCATCTCCATCTTCGATCTCAGGTGCCATACTGTCCCCGTTGGCTATAACACAGTAAAGAGATTCTGTAAAAAAGTCTCCATTATAGTAGCAGGTACGATCTGTGTCTTGAAGATAATCCATCTCAGAACCACCACAAGAGGCAGTTCCTGTAATAGGAATAATTCTTACTGAAGTAAAACGTTTTTCATCATCAAAATAGTTTGAATCAAGATCTAAAACAGAGATGATTTTTTTTAAATTAGAGAGAGTAGGAGTATTTTTATCATTTTCGTAATTTGATATAGCAATCCTATTTACACCTAAAAGATCAGCGAGAGCTTGTTGTGACATTTTTTTTTCTTTTCTTGCTTGTTTGAGTTGTTCACCAAATCCCATGAAGATATCCTTCGTTCAAAATATGTAAGTTATACTAACATATTTAACAGTAAGATATACTTTCTTTTTTAGCTCCAATTAAGTAAGAATATCTTACTATTATTTTATGAAAAAGTTAAAAATCATCGATATTTCACGAAAACTTAATGTATCTCATTCAGCAGTGAGTCAGTGGTTGAGTGGAACAACAAGACCAACTGCTGAAAAAATGTTTTTACTAGAAGATTATTTTGGCATTCCTTTAGGTGCTTGGCGTGATATTAGATCTTATTTAGAGTCACTGCAAAACGAGAGCAACACCCTGCATTCCAACACAAAGAGTATAAAATGAGTAAAGAAGACACACTTTATAATGTATCGTTTGAGAGAACTATACTCTCTTCTATTATCTTTGAACCACACTTGTTTGAAGAGATCATCGGCATACTTCGTAGCGATGACTTTTATTTGCCATCACATAAAGCGATCTATGAGTCTATCTATTTTTTATTTAGTACAGCAAAGCCTATAGATGAGGAGTTTATTAAGCGAGATCTTATTACAAAAAACTTATTTGATGAGATCGTTATGCTTGAGGTATTGGCTGCAAATCCTATAGCAAATACAAAGGCGTATATAGAACAGATCCTCGATAAATCTAAGGTACGTAAACTCTTAGGACTGGCAGGAACTATTAGAAAACATGCTTTAGAAGAGCTTGATAGTAGTGATGCCATTATCTCAAGGGTAGAAAATGATCTAGAAAATATTGCAGATCTCAACTCTAGTGATTTTGGGATCATCAACTTAGATCAGATAGATGAGGCTCAAACGGAGTTTATTTTAAAAGACTGGATGCCAATCCCAAGGGGAACAGTAACTATCTTAGCTGCACCTGGTGGTACTGGAAAAAGTTGGGCAGCACTTCAAATGGCGATACGACATAATACTCAAACTTCTCTCTCTTGTGCTCTTTGGTTAAGTGAAGATCCTCTCTCTGAGATCAAAGCACGGGCAAATACCATTTGTGATGAACTTGTTGCAGCAAAAGCAGATATGAAAAATATACGTATAGTCTCAGCAAACCCTACACCTCTTATGACACAAAAAAAGTTTTCCTATGCTGATTTTTTTAAGATTAAAAAGGCTTTTAAAGAGTATGACCTTATAGTTTTTGATCCACTTCTTGCGATGTATGGAAGTGATGAAAATGACAACTCTCAAGCACGTATATTTATGCAGCCTTTTATGGACTGGGCAAGAGAAACAAATAAATGTATTGTGTTTCTTCATCATTCAAAAAAAGCTGGTGATGGTTCTAAGGTAAGAGGAGCTGGGGCTTTTGTTGATGCCTCAAGAACTGTTTACGAACTAGAAAAAATGCAAAACGATGATAGATCTGGAAAAAGAGATCTTCTCTTAACAAAAGATAATTATGGAGCTATTAAACATCTTAAAAGCTTTAAAGTACAAAGGCAAATTACCCCTACACGAGAGAGTGTCCCTCTTATAGAAGAGACTCTTTATCATGAGGGACTTCCTTTTCAAGGAACAAGAACAAAGCAGATCTTGCAAAATGATTCTGTTGCGATATCTGGAGCGCAGTTCTTATGAGAATGAACTATAAAACATACCCTACAGATTATCTACAGGCTTTAAAACAAAGTAGAGGCATAGCAGGACGTAAAAAAGCACGTGCTTTTATGGAGTACTGGGATGATATGGAACATGCAGAGCATAATAGTTATGGCTTTTATGCTAAAAGTTGGGAAGTGAGTAAATCTACATCTTTTGAGTGGATTAAAGAGTTTGATAAAGAGATAGATCTTTTTTTATGCCACTGGCAATTGAAAAATAGAGAACACACAAACTATGCCCAAAATACAAGCGAACGCTTAACAAACAAAACGAACGCCTTAAAAGCTCATAATACAGGAGAGTTTAGGGAATCTACGGAACGCTTGACGAACGAAGATCTTAATCACACTAATAAAAATACATCATCAGGCTTTTTATTTAGTAAAGCGTTTAATGACCTTTTCTTTGTATACAGCAGAAATACAAGATATGTAGGAAATAAGATCGATGCGTATGAAGCGTTTTGTCACTTAAATGTTGATGTAGATCTTTTGAAACTGGCAGCTATGAAGTATCTTCATGACAAAGCAGTAGATAGACCTGTTGGAATTAAAAAGTTTCTTGACAATGAGATCTATCTCGCATATCTGCCAAATTATATGAAAGTAAAAAGTGCTGATCTTTGGTATGAAGGAATATATAACAATGCCACGTATGAGTTTAAAACTAAGCAAGGGGAGCTTCTTGGAACTATAGAACCTAAGCTTCTTTTAGAACTCTATGAGAAAAAAGAGCTGATCTATCTTACACAACTTGGATTAGGAAGATCATAATGCTTGAGTTCAGTGATGTGATTGAACGCATAAAAGATGTTATCTGTTTTGATTATCAAGATGGAAAGGTTTTAGATAAACATGTAGCGTATGAGCTTGGTTTAAAACCTGAGACACTTGCAAGTAAAAAAAATAAAAATTTAGTGCCTTATAGTGAATTGGCAGCTTTTGCTATTCGAAGAAAGATCTCTACAAACTGGCTTCTTTTTGGGATCGGTAAAACTGAAATGGATTACAACAAATAGTATTTAGAGGTGCCCTTTATATACAAAAACATTCCCTCTGGCAATGTTTGGAGCCTCTTTTTATAAAGAGATGTATCATGTTGGTAAGATTTTTCGATGCGAGGAGTGATGCAATGGTTTTAGTAAATATTCAAACAGATCATCTCCTCAAAGCTCTTAAAGAATTACCTCAAAGTATGCCAAAAAGTGTAATGAAAGAGGCTTTAGAAGCTGCTAGTAAACCTATTGTACAAGAGGCTCAAAAACATGTTTCTTCGGACAATAAAGAACTAAGAGAATCCATCGGTATTGTTGAACGTACAAAATCTGAAAAAACAAAAACAGGTGTTGCCGTTACTCCTATACCAAATGGAACTTATGATGAAGCTCAAGCATATCTGTTGGAGTTTGGTACAGCGACTGTGCCAGCACAGCCTTTTATGCAACCAGCATTTGAAAATCAAGGGCAAAAAGCAATCAAAATAGTAAAAGAGCACCTTGAAAAACAGCTAAATACAGAAATGAAAAAGGTAAGAAGATGAATGTAGATATAGAGTTACAAGCATATTTAAAAGCATCTACCCCTATTGAGGCATTTGTTGGAGATAGAATCTACCCAATGGTAGCTCCACAAGGCAGTACGACACCTTATATAAGGTATCAAAATATAAAGAATGCAGACTTAACTTCAGTACAAGGAGATAATTACGGAAATAAGGCGCACATTCAACTAGACATATTTTCGACTTCTTATACTGAAGTAAAAGAGATCTTAGGTGCTGTGAGGCTAGCGATGTATCAATATAAGTATTTTCCCCATGAGTTTAACGCTAAGGATGAATACGATAAAGATGCGTTGTTATACAGACAGCTAATCGAATTTAAACTAAACACAAAGGAATAACATGGCAACAAGTACATCACCTGAAGTATCAGGAATTATTGTAAAAGTAGGAACGGCGACAATTGGTCACCTAGACACAATTGGTTCAATCATTGACAAAACAAGAAATACGCAAAAGTATACACCGATGAATGACACTGAGTACGATGAGATCGTATCTCTTGGTAGTTTAACGTATGGTCAATTTAGTGCAACAGTTCTTTATGATCCAGAAGCAAGCGAAGGTATTAATGACCTAGAAGCTGCAATCGATAACAACACAAGTATTTCACTTGTAATTGAGCTTAACAACTCATTAGGTACAAATGGAACAACTATCACACAAAATGTGAAAGTTTCATCTTTCAAAGTAGATGGTGAAAAAGACGGGCTTTACAAAGCTTCAATCACTGCTGAACGTATTGGTGATGCAACAGTAACACCTGCAGCATAAGCAGAGGGGTTTGTGTAGTTCCCCTCACTAAAAACTACACGATTTAAAAAACTACAAAGGGATCTTATGAGTAAGAATATTTTACAAGATTGTTTCATTAAACAAGAAAAGTTTAAACCACAAGTATTAGGCGGTGATAAAGCGATCACTATTAGAGAACTCACTATTGCAGAAGCACAAAAGTATCAAGAGATCTTACGTGATGAAAATAAAACACAAGAAGATGCAGTATTTTTTGCTGTGAAATGCTCGATGATTGAACCAGCATTTTTTAGTGATGATGAGCTTAAACAACTAAACAGTACAGGAAAAAATCTTATTTATGAGATTCATAGTGAACTTCCGATTATAGGCAAAAGCACAAAAGAGCGTGAAGAGTATTTCAAAAAACTCAAAGAGTGGTCAGAAAAACTCAGTGAAAATGCAGATGCTGCCGAATCGGAGGAGGACGAAGAAAAAAAGTAAAAGCCCAGAAAAGGTTTTTGTTTAGACTTGCGCTCAACTTAAGCAAAACAGTTGAAGAGCTAAGACATACAATGTCTTACAACGAGTTTACTGAGTGGCAAGTTTATTATAACGAAGAACCCTTTTTAGCGGATAGATTAGAGATGCAGATAGCTAAGCTAGGCTATACAAATCTCTTTACAGGCATGAGTAAAGTAGACGTTGAGTTTGAGTACTTTTTGGCAAGTAAATATGACAAAGAACCAAACAAACAAGATCATAAAAAGCTAGAGAAAAATCTAGCTTCAGTATTTGGAGTAAAATTAGATGGCACAGACGACGATAGGTAGCATACTTATAGATGTTGAAGTAGATACGCAAAAGCTTATTGCAGGCTTTGACAAAGCAGAAAAAACAGTAAACAAATCAACTATAAATATGAAAAAGGCAATGGCATCCATTAATGCGCAAAAACTTGCATTAGACGGAGTTGTTGCATTTACCTCTGCCATCAAAGGATCTATAGATGCTGCAGAAGGACTCTCAAAGATAAGTAAAAACCTTTCTATGAATGTCCAAGATCTTAGTCGTTTAGAGTACGCTTCTAATGTCGCTGGTGTTTCTATGCAAAGCTTAGAAACAGCGATCTCTGCAATGAATAAAAGTACAAGCGATTTTAAAGAAGGTGGCACAGGTGCAGCTTCTAAAGCTATGGATGAATTAGGCATATCTGTAGAATTTGCACGTAAAAACTTTACTGATACAAATACAACATTTAGTTTTCTTTTAGAAAAGTTAGGCAATGTAGAAAGTGCAACATTGCGTAGTAAACTGGCACAAGATCTTTTCTCTCAAAGTGGTACAGATATGGTACGACTCGCATCAATGGGAGCTACAGAACTTCAAAGACTTGGAGATGAGGGTGAAAGAGTAGGTACTGTTATCTCAGATAGCATGGCGAAAAATGCTTCTGAGTTTAATAATAATATAGAAAAACTATCTCAAAATGTAACGGGAATAACTAACGATTTTACCAATGAGATGTTACCAACACTCAATGAAATGAGTGGATATATAGTTGAACATATTCTAAGTCATAAAGAAGATATTTTAGAGTTCGGATATGATGTTGGTAGAACCGTACAATTAATCGTTAATGGATATGAAACACTTTTCCTAGGTTTTAAAACTGGGCAGTTAGAAGCAGTAATAACTTTTAAAAGTACAATTGAAGACGCAATTAACTACGTCATGAAGACTATTACTGAAACAAATAACTATTGGGCTAATACTTGGATAGGTGAAAAACTCAACCTAAGTAAAATGGAATTTACTGAAATCGTTATTGATGAAGGGGCATTACAAAAAGAACTTGAGGAGACTAAAAAAGGTCTTGTCATGCTTGGTGTTGAGAATCAAAAATTAACAGAAGATATTCTCAATAATACTCTTGCACAACAAACATTTACAAAAGAGGTAGAAAATTCAACTCAGAAACAAAAAGAGCAATTAGCACAAATAAAAAAAGAGGCACAAATAGAGCCTAGTAGTAACTTAAGCAAAAAAGTGGCTACAGGTGGTGGAACATCTTTCTCTAAAGAAGAATTAGATGCAGAGCAAAGCCTTTATGATGAGATGCTTAAAGAGATAGAAAGTGAAGAAGCTAAACGTATCGAAAAAGAGCAAGCGTTATCTAATGCAAAAATTGCTTTAGCAGATCAAGAAGGACAACAGCTAGCAGATATATATCTTAAACATATGTCTCCAATGGAGAAGTTTTCAATTGAGTTTGAATATGAAGAGAACCTTCTATTAAAGTATTTTGAAGAAGGTTCTGAAGTTATGAAAAGATTCTATGCTGAATCAGAGAAGAGAGCTTCAGAGTTAAGGAATACAACAGCGAAAAGTTATGAAGGTATCAGTGGAAGCGATTGGATGCCTAATCTTGATGGGAAATCAAAGGCAATAGTAGATGTTGCTAAAGCTATGGGGAAGGTTCAAGAAGAAAATGCAGCTTGGAATAAGTTTAAAGCTGAAAATAATGAAGCATCAGAGGATGAAGAGAAGCATAATCAAAACCTAGTGAGCCTATATGGTGATCTATCAGGTGCAATGGCTGCTTCTTTTGAAGAAGGTTCAGCTGCTGCAATAGCTTTTGGTACAGTTCAAAAAAGTATGGCTCTCATAGATGGAGTTGGAGCTGTTATTAAAGCATGGAATTCAGCAGCATTTCCTTATAACATGGTTTCGGTTATTCCTACTGTAGTAGGTGTTGCAAGTCTACTTTCTGAGATAGGTGTTGCATTTAATGGTGGAGCTGGTGGAGGTGGTGGTGGAATCTCACAAACCGAAAAAAACCAAAACACTATAGATGCGACATATAATCCTGTAACAGATAGACTAGATGCTCAAATTAAGCTTTTAGAGAGTATAGATAATAAGTCTGGAACTGCAAGTCAAGCTTCGATGAATAAGGCTAAAGTTGAGTATGATAAAAGTTTAGCAAGTTACGCAAACGAAAAAGCTTATGAGATGCATGGAAGCATAAAGCAAGGATGGGGAGCTGAGGGGCTAAGAGGCGAAACCTTCGATGCTCTGACAGAACAGTTGGGCTTTAGTCTAGGGACATTAGGCAAAGGATATGATACTAGTACAAACTCAATGGTTGATACAGACGCTCTTGAAGTAGACCGACAAGCTATATCTGACCCTGACAACTTTATCGCTCTTCTTGAGGCATTTAACAGTGGCTATATAGACTCTCTAACATCAGACTGGTACGTGCTCTTTGATAAAGGTTGGAAAGATACTAATATGAATGCAAGTGAGTTTGCAAAAAGCCAACTTGAAGCTATGACAGCTGAATATCAAGGGTTTGTAAGTGACTTTGCAAAAGCTATTTTTGATAGTCGCGGTGAACTTATGGATGCAAAAGAGACTCTTGAAAATCTGCATGATGCAATATCAGGTACAGATGACTATGAAAAAGCTAGATTAAAAAAAGCTCAAGACATAGTAGATGGGTTAAAAGGTAAGAAAAGCTTTTCTGAATATTTGTCAGATGAAGCACAGAACATCTCAAACCTTGATGGCATCCTAAGCAAAGTAACAGAAGATGGGACAACATACGAAGATATTTTAGTTTCTCAAGACCCTGCAAAACTCAAATTGCAAAATGAGATACTCTCTGAGATACAAGATACGACAAATCAAGTATTTGATGAGGGTGGTAAAAGTGTTCTTAACTATATAGAATCGATCGAACTTGTTGGTGAAGCTGAAAAAGCGATTGTAGAAGAGCGCAAAAGTTTAGAAGATGAGTATTTTAATTTAACTGCTACAACTCAAGAGATTAGAGCAAAAGAGCTTGAAGCACTTGATGATTCAAATAAAGCGTTGCAAGAGCGTATTTGGTTATATGAAGATGAACAAGAGATCTTAAATGAGAAGAAAAATTTACAACAACAAGTTTTCGATCTTATAGCAACAGAAGATGAACAAAGAACTGCCACACTGATGGGCTTAAATGAAGCAAATCGTATATATCAAGAGTTTATATGGGCTGTAGAAGATGCTCAAGAAGCAAAAGAGAAAGCTCTCAATGAAGAGAAAGAGATAATTGATCAAGAGCTTAAAGATATTGCTGAGAATATCTCTACACTTGAAGGTGCTTTTGGAAATATTGAGCAAACGATAGAAAAGTTCAAAGGTACATTAACTGATTCAAAAGCGAGTTTGTCAGATTACTATCTTTTTATAGGTGAAGCTTTAACTCTTTCTGCAACAGACAATTATGAAGCATACTCAGAGAGCTTATCAAAAGCGATAGAAGCTTCAGATGCCTTATATAATGAAGAGAACTTTGCTAGTGAAAACGATATGCGTTTTGCACAGATGGTTGCTCTTAATCAGTTTGAGAGTTTAGAAGACACTACAATGACTCAGATAGATGTATTAAAAGAGATTGAAAAAAATACATCTGATACTGCACAAAGAATTGAGCTTGCATTAAAATCTATGGGGGTCTCTATCACAAGTGCAGTGAATGCAGCTATAGCAAAGAATCCAGAATATACAGATATTCCTAACAGTGCTAAAGAAGAAGCAATGAACTACTCATCGAGTAACTTTAAAGATAGAGTTTATGCGGCTTATAGAGCAATACTAGGAAGAGAGCCTGACGATAATGGAATGGATTGGTGGTTAACCACAGGAGTTAGCAAAGGACTCATAAACGAAGAGATGTCTCAAATCGATCTCTATTCCACTATGGCTAAAGGTGCAAATAATAAAAAAGATGTATACAGTGCAGTAGATTGGTTGGCTACAAATATTCCACAACAAGGACAAGGACAAGCACTTGCCGCAAAAGCACAAGCAAATGGAATAATTGGCAGAGACGAGTTACTAGATATGCTTTATAAATATGGAGTAGGGCATGGGGCAGGATCTAATACGTATTGGTACACGGGTGAAGGTTCTGTATACGAAGGGACAGAGTTAGTTAATAGCTTTATAAGAGGTGCTGCTGCCGCAGGGGACACTTATAGACCTTTTGCTACAGGTGGATACACAGGTGATGGAAACCCATTAGAGTATGCAGGTTGGGTGCATAAGCAAGAGTATGTTTTAAATGCCAAAACCACTTCAGACTTAGGGTTAAATCATGGTGGTTTAGGTGTGTTTGCGAAAATGCAAGAGACAACACAAAAACTTTATAAAAAGATAGAAGAGCTTACTGATATTACAGAGATGCAAGCAGAGATGATCCGTAATATCAATAAACGTGATGAGAGAATATATAGAGAGGGCGCATAATGAAGTACGTAGTATCACAAGAGATAGATCTTATTAGTACAAATGTAACAGACGAAACATACACTCCTTGGTCAAGTGGGGCGACGTATAACACAGGTGATATTGTCATAGAGAGTGGCAACACAAAAGTCAAATATAAGTACGCTGGTATTAGTGGAAGTAACTCTTCTTCTACCCCTAGTCAAGAGACAACAAAGTGGATCCCTGCACCGACAAACCCTTATGCGATGGTTGATGGTGTAGTTGGTTCACAAACAACAAACCCTGATTCGATTGAGGTGAGTTTTCATGCAACCAACATAGATACGATCTCATTTTTTAACATAGAAGCAGACAGTATAGAGATCACTATGACAGACAACATGACAAATACAGTTTTTTATGACAAAAGCTTTGACATGACCTATGATGAATTAGCTGATTTTGGAGACTATCTTTTCTCAGAACAAGAGCTAAGAGATCTTTTAACAGATAAACTCAGCACAGTAGAGATGCAAGCAGTTGTAGATTCTATGTCTGGTACAGAGATTATGGATCGTTTTACAGCTACACCACCTATCTATTATGACTGTACGGTTACGATCTCTATTAATAGATCTGGAGGAGTTGCTAAGTGTGGATATCTTGTGGTAGGTCGCCAAAAAGATCTTGGTATGACACTTTGGAACAGTGCTTCAAGTGGGATTATTTCGTTTTCTAAAAAGGAGCGTAACAGTTATTGGGGAGATGTTGAACTCGTAAAAGGTGAAGTCGCTGATACCATGAGTTTACAGTGTATGTTAGATAACGACTCTGTTGATATTGTGCGTAACAGACTCAAGGCAATTGATGGTATTCCGTGTGTGTTTATAGGTGATGAGGGTGGTAAGTTTAGCAGTCTTACTCTGTATGGATTTTTCTTAGATTTTGATGTACCCCTTTCACCAGCAAAGTCGGTATATACCTTAAAAATAGAAAGCTTAATATAAAAGGAACAAAGAGATGATAACAGCGATAAACCAAGAGATAACACCCTTAACAGTATTTCCAGACAGAACAAACTATAACTCATCAAGTGCGTATGCAACGGCAGTAGCGGCTTGGTTAAACGAAGAGGGTATTTTTAGTGGGCAGATAGATGCTCTTGTTCCTAAACTTGAGACGATGATCTCTGAGATCAATGCAGATGTAGAAGCTATTAGCAATGCAAATGATGTGCTTGTAGGTTTAGCAAACTATAAAGGTGACTGGCTTATAAATTATGATGATGGATCAGGCTATACACTTGGGGATAGTGTGACATATACAGATGGTGAAACCTATATAGCAAAAGTAGATGCGAACATAGCAGAACCCACGAGTAAAACAACGACTGAGTCTTGGTATTACTTAGAAAAAGTAACACAAGATGAGATGCAAACAAAACAAGATATTCTTGAGAGTGGGGTTAATATAAAAACGATCAATGGCGAAGATATTATGGGTAGTGGGGATCTAAAAACATACAGATCCCTATTTGAAAAATCATTATTTGGAGGATTATAAATGACAATTACAAAATACAAAGGTTTTTATGAAAATAAGGCTCTGGCGAGTGCAGCTGTTGGTGAGCTAGCAAACCTATATACTGTTCCAGTAGGCAAAAGAGCCAAAGTGATATTAAACCCAATTACTACAGGCAATAGACTATCAATGCAGTATATAGCTACTAGCGGGGCTAT
>Ga0193952_1000546_pt1 | contig 15596 bp, 6 predicted proteins | sample BB_3_MG_FD_140368 | JGI IMG/M metagenome (GOLD analysis project Ga0193952, IMG submission 140368) | Microbial mat bacterial communities from the Broadkill River, Lewes, Delaware, United States - BB_3_MG | ecosystem: Environmental > Aquatic > Freshwater > River > Microbial mats | place: USA... | reverse complement strand
ATTCTTCAAAGGTTGGTTTAGAAAAAATGGATTACATCTATTCACTAAAGCATTTCAACAATCAACTGTACATTAGTTCTGCCAAAGGAACTTTTAAATACGATTTCAAAACCAAACACACAGAGATAATAGACAGCCGCCCTTCGATAAATATTAAGATGGACTCTTTAAACAACAAGTGGATTGTATCAGATGACATGTCACTATTTTTTAATCAGACTCAGATCAAGCTCGAAACAGAAGTTTCTGACATTCTCCTTTCAAAGAATCAAGGCATTTGGGTTCCCACATCAAAAGGATTGGCATTTATCGAGAACGAAAACAAAACACCTGTTTTTTATAATCCTCCCCAAAAAGTTATCGAATTCACTTCTATAAAGGAAGACCAACAAGGAAACCTCTGGCTGGGCTCACGTATGGGAATCTATCAATTCAAGCCTGAAAGCAAGATTTTTTCGACTTATCAAATCACTGGAGGAGCAAAAGCCAACAGTTTTAATTATGGAAAAATATTGCAAACATCACAAGATGAATTCTATTGGGGCAGTAATGATGGCCTTGTATCCATCAGTCCATTTCCTGGTGAATATCTACCCCCAGCAGCATTTGAAGTAGAGAGAGACAGTTTGAAAAATCCGGCCGTATTTCAAGTGAATAATTACTCGTTTAACCATCAGGATGATAATAGCATTGCCTATAGATTTTCGCATCCCGATTCGGTATGGCACTTGATTGCTAAAAACAATGCTATACTTGATTTTTCTGATCTGAAAAAAGGTTCTTACACAATAAATATAAGTGCTGTAAATGCTGATGGTCTTTTTAACAAGTCTTATCAAACGATTAATTTCGATATTGAAAATTCAAATAAATCGGGCCTAAACTGGTGGCTACTCCTAATTGTCAGCTTAACGGGTACAATTATCATATTATTTAAACAGAAACAAACTCCAAATCCTGTTGAAGAAAGTGAAAGTTGCTCACTAATCGAGACACCCGAAGACAAAATTTATAATGAATGGATGTGCGATGATTTTATGCAAAAGGCCATCAAAATTATTGAAGAAAACCTTTCAAATACTTCTTTTGGAGTAAGCGAGCTTTACTTAAGTATGCAAATGAGCAAATCAAATTTCTATCGAAAGCTCAAAACCATTACTGACCTGTCACCTAACGAATTAATTCGATTCATCAGACTCCAGAAATCAACTCAAATGCTTATCACACCTAATTTAAGTGTGAATGAAATTGCTTATGAAGTGGGGTTTAACACGCCCTCCTATTTTACGCGCTGCTTTAAGCAACAGTATGGCATAGCCCCTTCGGAATACAAAGAGCACTACGATAGTATATATGCTATTGCTGAATAACAAAAACATTATCGGTGACTCCTAAATCAAAAATCGATTTAAACCACCCCGCTTTGCTACACAACCTGATTCTCAGCCTCGTCTTTTAACAGAAGGGTCCAAATGATAATGTTGGAAAGCTGCTTCTTTTGTTCCCCCCAAACAACAGATTTTAGTAAAAATCCGATCCCATTTAACACCTCAGATTCAAGAAAAAACAAAAAGGCCCCTCACATCTATTAAAAACTAGATTTTTTATCCCAATTGGTCATTTTGTATAGAATTTTGGTCATTCTGTACAGTTTAAACCTCCCGTATTTCCCTTGATTTGGGATGTTCATTCAAGAGTGGATTGGAATTCATGTCTTTTATTTTTCCCTTCCGGATAATAAAAAAACAAAAGAAAACACCTAAGAATTCACCCAATATCCAGATCTGAATGACGATAAATTATTTCTTAACTAACCTAAATCTGATGAAAGAAATTTCGAAAAAATTAGCTAGGCAGCGCAGCCTTCTAAAACAACGTTCTTCATGGATAACAGGCTTGTGCATTGTGGCATCCCTACTAACTACCACTCCAGCATCAGCATCCATTAATTACCGCAACACGGAAACAGCCGTACAACAAGACCCGAACAAAGAGATTCAGGGCCAGGTTCTGGACAAAAATGGTGTCAGTATCGTCGGTGTCAACATCCTTATTAAAGGTACGACAACAGGTACAACAACAGACATCAACGGAAATTTTAAAATAATGGCACCAGAAAATTCGGTGCTGGTTTTCAGTTTCATTGGTTTCTTAAATCAAGAGATTGTAATAACAGACAACACAAAAATTGATATTACCCTGCTGGAAGATACGATGGGACTGGACGAAGTTGTCGTCGTGGGTTACGGCACTCAGAAAAAGGCCAATCTTACGGGTTCAATCACGTCTGTAAAAGGCGATGAGATGGTGAAAAAACCGATGACTGATGTTCGTCAGGCTTTACAAGGTGTATCAACAGGTGTTACTATTATCGACCGAGGCGGTATACCAGGTGAAGAGAACCTTAATATTAATTTTAGAGGTATCGGCTCAATATCATCGGGTACTTATCCTTTAGTGCTTATCGATGGGATAGAAATGTCGATAAATGATGTAAACTCTAATGACATTGAAAGCATCTCGATGCTTAAAGACGCTGCTGCATCAGCCATTTATGGAGCTAAAGCAGCTAACGGTGTTATTTTAATTACAACAAAACGCGGTTTAGCAGGAGATTTCAAAGTGGAATACAATGGCTATTACGGCTGGCAAACGCCTGCTACTCTTCCTGAGCTTGTAGGGGCTGAAGATTATTTAAACCTGGTTAACGAGGCCTTAGTTAATGCAGGATTAGACCCTAAATACTCAGATGATTATATCCAGAAAACAGTTGCTGGAGATGACCCAATTAATTACCCTTACGTCAATCTTTTCGAAGAACTCTTTGATAATGCTCCGATTTTTAACCAATCGCTTCGGATTAGTGGTGGTAGCGAAAAATCGAAAATTGCTTTATCCCTAAACCATATGGATCAGGATGGTATGTTGAAGAATGTAAATTCGAAAAAATATGGTTTAAGATTGAATACCGACTTTCAGGTAAAGGACAATTTTAAAGTACGCGCGGATCTTTCATACAATCGTCGTGATAACGAAAAGCCAAACAGACTTGGATCTGCCATTTCGGCAATGGTGGGAACCTCTCCTGTTACAGTATTGAAATACCCCAATGGGGTGTACGGCTTAAATAAAGACAACACCAATGCCTTGGCATGTCTTGAAGTTAGTGGAAAGAATGAATCAGTAACAGAGAATCTTAACCTTAAAGTAGGAGCAGATCTTGAGCTACTATCAGGCCTTACTCTTAAAACGGATGTTTCTTATAAAACGAGCAATAAAAGGTACAAAAACTACCAGGCTGCTTACGATTTCAGAGATCCTGAAGATCCTGATAAAGTCATTCAAAAATGGACACCAAGCAAACTCTGGGATGGCCGTTGGAGCAATCAGGAAATCAATTTAAGAGCCTTACTCGATTACAAAAAAACAATTGGCGATCATGACATTCATGTATTAACAGGGGCAGAAGCGACAGAGTACACTGCATACAGCTTAGAAGGGTATCGAAACAATCTTTACAGCGATGATTTTGCAGAACTTAATACAGGTGATGCCGAAGGACAAACCAATAGTGGTTATCAGGAAGATTGGGCATTGATGTCTTATTTGGGTCGTGTTAACTACGCTTTCAAAGGCAAATATTTACTCGAAGCTAATGTTCGATACGATGGTTCGTCTCGTTTTGCCAAAGGTAATAAATGGGGTGTGTTCCCTTCATTTTCGGCAGGTTGGAGAGTAACCGAGGAAGATTTTATGAATTCTCTTGGAATCGTAAACAACCTAAAACTACGAGGCAGCTGGGGACAACTAGGAAATCAGAACATTGGCTACTACAAATTTAGTTCAACAGTTTATGCCGATTTCCCTTATAATTTTAATGATAATGAGGTCAACGGATATGCACAATGGTACTATGCCAATACGGATATCAAATGGGAAACAAGTGAAATGATTGACCTGGGTTTTGATTTATCATTACTTGATAATAAAATAGAGATTGTAGCCGATTGGTACCAAAAAGACACCAAAGATGTGTTGATGATTTTACCTATCTCCTACCTAACGGGTTTAGATGCCTCGGAAATCAATGCGGGTCAATTGAGAAATACGGGTTGGGAACTTGCAATTACTCACCGTAACACGATTAACGACTTTAAGTATTCAATAGGCTTCAATATATCAGATGTTAAAAACGAATTAATTGATTTCGCAGGAAGCGAACCTGTTATTAACGGTTGGACCATACAAAAAGAGGGCGAATCATTAAATGCCTTTTATGGATATGAATCTGACGGATTATTTCAAACACAAGCAGAAATTGACGAGCACGCCACTCAGCCTAATCAGTCAGAACTAAGACCTGGTGATATCAAGTTAGTCGATCAGAATGGCGATGGTGAGATCAACGACGAAGACCGTAAGGTAATTGGCTCATCAATTCCACATTACAGCTACGGGATTAACCTGACAGCAGAATACAAAGGCTTCGATTTCTCTGCTTTCCTTCAAGGTGTAGCCAAAGCTGAAAACTATTTCTATGGCGCTCCTAACGAAGGTCCTGCTTATGAGATTTTCACAACAAAAAGAGTATTAGATCGTTGGACTCCTGAAAATACGGATGCAACTTTCCCAAGATTACAGGCAGCCTCAAACAAGAACAACTATCTGTATAGCGATTACTGGATACGCGATGCCTCTTATCTTAGATTAAAGAACTTACAGATTGGTTATTCATTTTCGAAACCAATACTTGAGAAATTAAAACTGGACAAGCTTCGCATTTATGCTGGTGGTACTAACTTGTTTACAATTACTGATGTCGAGTCTGGTTTAGACCCAGAAACTTATGATGGTCGCCCAAATTATTACCCTCCTGTATCAACATACACATTGGGTGTGCAAGTGAGATTTTAATGATTTAAGCAACACACATATGAAACGAGCATGAGAGGTTTTCACTGACGAATAATTATTTAACACAACTTATAAGCTCAGCTATAAATCATCTGATACCTCATGTCTTTATACTCATATCTAATTTTAAAATTATGAACAAAAATATATTACTAATAGCTATCGCTTTATTGTCGATTTTGACAGGCTGTAGCGATGATTTTTTGGAGCGCACACCGAGTGATCAAGTATCCTCTGCAAATTTCTTCAAACAAGAAAAAGATTTAGTATATGCTGTTAATGCGGCTTATGCATCTATAGGCTTTAACAACTGGGGAACAGATTACGGTTACTCAACCGATTTGCTTCGAATTGAAGCTATAACCGATAATGCATTGGATCATCACTCCTGGAATGCTGGATATCGATTAGCTGATGGCACTGCTTCATCTTACGACTGGTATGTAGAAAGCCGTTGGATGGAACGTTACAGAGGAATTCAAAGAGTAAATAGAATATTGGAAGGTGCCGATGGCGTTACCGATATTAATGAAGATTATAAAGCACGTTTATTGGCCGAAGCCAAATTCCTTAGAGCCTATTTCTATTTCGACTTAGTGTATTTGTTTGGCGATGTCCCTTATCTAACCTCTAGTATTTCTCCAGAGGAGACAACTCCTGCTATTGATACCGATGGTGAAAAGATCGCTTCTGAAGCATGCAAAAGAACCGACAAAACGACCATTCTTAATGATCTTGTGAACCAATTAACAACATTGGCCAGCGATTTACCTACATCTTACTCAAGTGAGGATATGGGGCGCATTACTAAAGGTGCTGCTTTATCGTTCAAGGCTCGTATCCTTTTATATCAGGAAAGATGGGCTGAAGCAGCCACAGCAGCCAAAGAAGTGATGGATCTTGGTGTTTATACCATTTATCCCAGCTATGGTAAAATGTTTACCTACGAAGGTATAGGGAATTCTGAGGTAATATTTGACCTTCAGGAGCTAAAAGAGAAACAATGGAATTTCACTATGCAAAACTACGGCCCTAACTCAGTAGGCGGTTGGAGTAGTGGTTGCCCTTTACAGTCCCTGGTAGACAGTTACGAATGTACCGATGGAAAGACAATCGCAGAATCGGCTTTGTTTGATGCTAATGACCCTTATGCAAACCGTGACCCACGTTTAACTTATTCCATTCTTTATCCTGGTCATGACTGGAGAGATGGCGTATTCAACACCATTCCAGGAGCCACTTACCCTGGTAAAACTATCGTAGCCGGCGACGACTTAACAGACAATACAAGTGGCCAATGGAACAAGACAGGCACGGGCTACAACTGGTTAAAATACATTTCCGAAGATGATGTTGATAATGGTGATTATTGGAACGGCTCTATCCATTACATTCTAATTAGATATGCCGAGGTTCTTTTAACCTATGCCGAAGCTAAAATTGAAGCTAATGATATCGATCAATCGGTATACGATGCCATTAACGAAATCCGCCAACGTGCCGATGTTAACATGCCAATAATCGCTTCGGGTAAGACTCAGACTGAATTGCGTGAGATTGTCAGACGTGAAAGAAGAGTGGAATTAGCATTCGAAGGGTTGCGTTTAATGGATATCAGAAGATGGAAAATCGCTGAAAATGTAATGCCAGGTGTACCTGAAGGGTTAAGCTACATTGATCCTGATTCTGGTGAAAATGTGACCCTTTCGTGGGGAACTCGTGTTTTTGATGCCAACAAACATTACCTATGGCCTATTCCACAAGCTGAAATAGATATTACTCATTTAGAACAAAACCCTGGTTGGTAGAAAACAAAGTTTGATAATTCGATATAATAACTTTGATAAAACACAAGACTGACGAGAATTTGCAATTGAATTCATGATGACACTTGAGTCTTTCTTTATTTCTATTGAAAGACTTGGGTGTCAGAATGAAAAACGAATAGAATCATTTGCGAAAAAAACACGTAAAAATGAAATTAAATATTTTATACTCACTATGTATTTTGGCTTTCTGTTTTTTCGGATGCAATTCTGATGATGAAAAAACCGAAATTAGTTCTCCCAAAATTAGCATCACAAGTCCACACGAAGGATATATCTATATCGATGGTAAATACATAGGATCCAAAACACCCAAAGAAGTTTTTCTCCCTAACGGAACTCATGTTATTGGTGTAGCGATGGATGAGACCAGAACTTATTTAAGAACAGAAATTGAAATTACCGACGAGGTCACTTCGATTAATTTAACCGAATCGGATCAACCTGAACCTAAGAAATGGAAAGCCCTATGGATAGGTGTTGAGACAGTCGCTCACGACGATTGTACATCGTCATATAGCAAAGAAGAACTAGATCAGGCCTACGATTATTTTTGTTGGAGTATTAAGGAACATTTTGAAAAATTCTCATACAACACGACTAAATGGGAGCTTGTTAGAGAAGACTACACAGAAGTTTTAAATCTTGATGAATCCAATTCAGGCTTACTAATTGATCCTTCGACAATAGCCTCTTTAAAACCTGAAATTAAGCCTGGTGATTACGATGCCGTCTTTTGCTTTTATAGAGAAAAAGATGGAGACTGTCAGATGGCGGCTAACTTTTTTGGCTTAGCATGGCTCGATCCTCTAGCTCTTGATATTAAGGCAGGTTATGTGATTGTAAAATTCGACGATTATAGAAGCAATAGTGTCTATGACCGATTGCAATGGTATAAAAATAATGATCCAGGTGTATGGTGTCATGAATGGCTTCATACTGTAGGCGAAGGTTTTTATCAAAATTTAGGGTCAGAACTTCCTGAGAAAAATAGTCAAGGATTAGTAATACACAGTGCCGAAACATATAAATACAAATACCCTTGGTTGGCCTGGTACGAAGATATTATAGCCGGGCGCGTAAAACATTTAAACAGACCTCATGAATATGTTGGTATTGGACCAGAGACTTTATTAAAATATAATGTTAGAGATTTAGCGGTTAAATAACCCCGCCCCTAACAATTTAACAAACAAGTAATTACCATCTCAAAATTTGAAACTGATTAATCAATTTTTAAAACAAATGAACAAAGCATTAGCACTGATACTATTCTTATACCTCTTTCAATCTGTTGTGGCACAGGAAAAGGTATTTCCCGGAGCCGATGAGGAAACGCCTTCCCGAGCTCAGTATTTTTCATGGATAAACAATACCAACGAAGGTACTACAGAGGAGCAAACCCTAATCAATCTTGATTTTTTCAAATGGCTCAACCAAGAGTATGGCATGGTTCTGGACATCTACGCCTTCGATGCAGGTGCGATTGATGGGAAACGATTTTATGGAAGTATTCATTCAGAACGTTTTAAAAAACAATTTCCCAATGGTTTCGATCCGCTTTACAAAAAAGCCAAATCAATTAACACCCGTTTAGGTGTATGGGGTGGTCCCGATGGTTTTGGTGATACAAAATCTGAAAAACAAGCTCGTATTAATCAAATGGTCAGTCTTTGTAAAGACTATGAGTTTGCTCTATTCAAATTCGATGCTGTTTGTGGTCCTTTGCGTCCCGAAAAGGAAGATGCTTTTATCGAGATGATGACTAAATGCCGTCAGTACAGTCCTGATCTGATTCTTTTAAATCATCGTTTGGGGCTGAAAAAGAGCAAGCCCTATGCCACCACTTTCCTATGGGGAGGTCAGGAAACCTATATCGATGTCTTTACAACAAACAACACAACAGCTCCCCACCACCGCGCCGGAGCTCTTGACAGAGGTTTAGTTCCGGGCTTAAAAAGATTAACCGAAGATCATGGTACTTGTATCTCTTCTTGTATCGATTATTGGGATGACGATCTGATTATGCAGGCATTCAACCGCAGTATGATATTGGCACCTGAAATTTATGGCAACCCTTGGCTGCTTAATGATAATGAGTTTGCCAAACTGGCACGAATCTACAACATCCACCGAAAATATGGAAAGATACTCGTTAATGGGAAAGTCCTAAACGAAGAAAAATATGGAAAATCAGCCGTTTCGCGTGGTGATAATAAAACGCGTTTAATCACGCTATCGAACCTGACTTGGGAACCCATTACCTACACCATTAAATTGGATGAAGAAATAGGTTTAAACACCAATAAAGATATTGAGTTAAGACAATTCCATCCCACTGAAAAAATAATGGGACACTACTCAAAAGGAAGCGAAGTTAAAGTTCGGGTAGAGCCCTTTCGCTCCTGCCTGCTTTTAGCCAGCTCGCAGCCATATACCGAACCCGGTATAGTAGGGACAGATTATCAGATCGTTCGAAACGTTCCCAACAAACCTGTATTAATAAAGATTTTGGGTATGCCAGGTAGTCGTTCGAAAATACAACTCACAAATGCAGGCAAATACAAAACAGCCACTATCAATGGCAAACCTGCACAAGCCTTAATCAAAGGGAAATCAGTTAATATCAACTTCGAAGGGGAAAAACTGAAAAAAGAAGCTCATCGCAAACTCGCAGATCTGAAAGAGACAAACACACCCGAAGACGCTCAGGCTTTATACGAAGCAACTTGTTTTGCGGCTGACAACAATGCACTGGAGGTTCGATCGCTAAAACGATCGGGAGTTACAAATATACCTCAGGTACAAAAAGCCAGAGATGCCTTTTTCAATCAACCCGTTTTTGTAGAACGAGGTATATGGGACAAAAATCTCTTTGATGACGATATGAAAACAGGATTTTGGCCTAGTAGAAAATACAATATCGATCAGAAAGTTAAGGGAGGATGTTTCCGTCTTGACCTGGGACGCATCACCGATTTGGATCAAATCATAATTAAAGTACCAGACGACTTTTCACTTCAACCTCTCCTTAGAGACGAAGGCAACTACGCCGAAGTATCATCAGATCTCAAAAACTGGAAAACCATCACCTATTACGCTGGCGAAGAAATGTTAATCAATATCGATGAACCAATCCGTTACCTGAGACTTTGGTCGCAGCCGGGAAGAATCGTTGAAATAGAAGCAAAAAAAGATGGAAAATTGCTGGACCGAAGTAAATGGACAGCCTCCAATTTATTTGCTCACGCGAAGAAAATGGAAACACAAAAAACGTGGAAAGCCAGCTTCAAATTGGATGAGATTCCAGAAGGATCGTATCTCTCAATCGCCATTAATGACAAACACGGTATCGAAGGGGCTTATGCAGCGGCAAAAATAGACGGTGAATATAAAGGTTGTCCCGATCGTGCGGTTTCATTTCCATCGAATACATGGGAATTTGTAAACTCAAGACAAGACAGCAATTACACTTACTATTTACCCTTGGATAAAAGCATGCTTGGTAAAGATATTGAGGTTTATGTTATGGGGTTTGACAAGGAAAACTTAGACATAAAACCAGAGGTCTGGATTTCGGCTAACCCAACACCCTATAAAGAACAAATTCTAGAGCTTACAAAGTAAAAGCATCCAAAAAATATGCTTTTTAATAAACAATTATTGAAAATGAATCTTAGAATTAAAGCTTTATCAATTCCGTTTTTTGCTTTTGCAATTTCAATTGGATTTCAGACTTGTATTAAAAAAACAGATACTGAAAATAAACCTATTGAATTTAAGGTAAAGGATTCACCTTTTAGTTTTCCTAAATCTGGTTTTTCGGTATGTAACAACCAGTACACAAATGGTATTGCATTAACTGATATACGATATTCTGATTTTGGAATTGATAATACAATATTCAAAATCAGATACATATCAGACTCAGATACTATTGAGCCTAATGCCATTGCTACCCCAGGTGAAATGTCATTGTTAAATAATGGAAATGTAATAGGGCAAGCCTGCTTTGAATCGAAAAAAAAATTCAGATTAAAAGGCTGGTATAAGCCAATGATATTATTACTCGATAGTACTCTTATTGCTAATAGAAAATTAACTATTACTGAAAAAAGTGAGAATGTATATCATATTGAAAACCACAACAAATTTGGAGTTGCAAGATATATAATCACTGGCTTAAATGCTTCAATCAATTATTTGAAAGATCAACAAATATTCTGTCTTACAACCCTAGCTGGGAATGATGATTATGAAATAAGTGTTGAGGCAACAGACAGTACATGGAATTCTTCGAGTGTGAATAAAAAATTTGAAGATTGTATAAAAAGCTCACAGGACTTATTCAATAATTGGCTAGACCAAATGCCATCATTACCAGGAAAATATAAAAAGTCACGAGAACTTGCTTCGTATATTCTGTGGTCCTGTGTGATAGATAAAGGAGGTAATTACAAGCGACCTGGGATTCTCATGTCAAAAAATTGGATGCATTATATCTGGAGTTGGGATCATTGTTTTAATGCCATGGCTTGCTCCTACAAAATGCCAAAAACCGCATGGGATAATTATATTATACTGTTTGATGCTCAAGATGAAAACGGACAAATTCCCGATGTACACGGCTATTCGAGAACGATCACATCATACTTGAAGCCTCCCATTCATGGCTGGGCTCTAAAAAAAATGATGGAAAAAATAGAATTAAATATTCCTCAACTAGAATATGCATACAATTCCCTAAAAAAATGGACAAACTTTTGGTTTGATCACAGAGATTCTAACAAAAATGGAATACCTGAATATAGTCATGGAAACGATTCAGGCTGGGATAATGGAAGTGAATTTGATATTAATGGCGAATCTTTTAAACGTGCAAATCGAGAGAGTGCTAATCTATCAGCCTATTTGATCATCCAAATGGATGTATTGCATGATTTGGCTTTAAAATTAGGTTACAATGTAGAGGCTAAGCAATGGCAGCTCAGATCAGATAATTTGTTGTCATTAATGATTTCGAATACTTGGAACGGTAAAAAATTTGTAACAACAAACATCGACAATGGTCATATCAACGAAAAAAGTCAAAGTTTGATGGCGTATTTGCCAATAATTCTAGGGAACAAACTGCCATCAGAAATACAATCAATTTTAATTAATGAGTTGAAAAACAATGGCTATCTCACCCAATGGGGATTAGCAACAGAAAATATTAACAGTCCTCTTTATCAGGATGATGGTTACTGGAAAGGACCAATATGGGCTCCATCAACTATGATTATTGTTGATGGATTGAATAAATGCGGAGAACATGAGTTGGCAACCGATATTGCAAAAAGGTTTTGCGACCTATGCTCAAAAAGTGGCTTTGCAGAGAATTTCAATGCCAAAACGGGTGAAGGGCTTAGAGATTTATCCTACACCTGGACAGCAAGTGTTTTTTTAATATTGGGACATGAATATTTAACCGATTAATCAACAAGGTCATAAAAAAGCACAAACACATTAATTATAAACAAGATAGACACAACACATACTTGCAAAACCAGTAAAAAATATAACGAATTAAATAAATAAGAAGAACCTATGAACAAGAAACTAATTGGCTTATTAAGTTTTTGCCTCTTAATAAGCTCGGCATTTGCAAAAGATTTCAAACTAAAATCGCCCAATAAAAAGATAAGCGTCAGCATTCAAACCGGAAGCAAACTCACGTTTACCATCAAACACAATCAAACATCCTTGATTGCCCCAACAGAAATCGCCATGGAGCTCGAAGGAGGCATTATTCTGGGAGAAAATCCGGTTGTGACAAAGAAAAACAGTTCGACAGTTAATCGTGAACTAAGGCCTGAAGTGCGTGAAAAAAATGAAATCATTATCGAAAATTACAATGAATTGAAATTGTCTTTCAAACAAAATTTCGACTTGGTATTCAGAGCCTACGATAACGGAATTGCTTACCGTTTTGAAACCCGGTTACCAGGTGAAATAACCGTAAAATCGGAAACTGGCAAGTATAATTTCCCTGATAATAAACTTGTTTACTGGCCCAGGGAAAGAAGCTTCCATTCAAACAATCAAGTGTATTACGATTTCACCTCACTGGGTGAACTTTCGTCGAAAGACCTCGGTTCTCTACCCGTACTCATGACATCGGAAAATGCACCAAGTATATTAATTGGTGAAACCGATCTGGAAGACTATCCTGGGATGTGGTTCAATGGTGCAAATGGTAACAGTCTGGTATCAACATTCCCGGCTTATCCAAATAAAACTGAGCAGGTTGGCGACAGAGATGTATTTGTAAGAAGCAGACAAAATTATATCGCTAAAACAGAAGGTCGCAGAACTTTCCCATGGCGATATGTAGCCATTGCTGAAAATGACGGCGACCTGATCACCAACCAACTTTCATGGTTACTGGCTGATTCTTGTGTGATTGATGACACCAGCTGGATTAAACCGGGAAAAATTGCCTGGGATTGGTGGAATGCCAACAATATTTACGGCGTTGATTTCCGTGCAGGTGTCAACACCGAAACCTATAAATATTACATCGATTTTGCCGCAGACTATGGTTTGGAATATATCATTATGGACGAAGGCTGGTACGAACTGGGAGATTTATTAAAAATCGTTCCTGAAATCGACATGGAAGAACTGACATCTTACGCTAAAGAAAAAGGTGTGGGTATCATTCTCTGGGTGGTTTGGAAAACCCTGGACGACCAATTGGAAGTGGCCCTTGATCAGTTTCAAAAATGGGGCATTAAGGGAATTAAAGTCGACTTTATGGATAAAGATGACCAGTGGATGGTGAACTATTACCATAAAATTGCTCGTGAATGTGCTGCACGTCAACTACTCGTTGATTTTCACGGCTCCTATAAGCCAGGCGGAATCAGAAGAAAATACCCTAATGTGTTGACTCGTGAAGGAGTGAATGGTGGTGAGCAATACAAGTGGAGCATGCGTCAAACCCCGGAACACAATTTGACTACGCCTTTCACGAGAATGGTAGCTGGTCCTATGGATTATACGCCCGGGGCGATGCATAATGCACAGAAAAAGGATTACAAACCTATTTTTGATACTCCTATGAGCATGGGAACCCGATGCCATCAGTTGGGTATGTATGTGGTTTACGAAAGCCCTTTACAAATGCTTTGTGATAACCCATCGAACTACAAGAAAGAGCCTGAGTGTATGGAATTTCTATCTGCCGTGCCATCCGTTTGGGATGAAACCAAAGTTCTGAATGCCAAAATCTCAGACTATATCGTTGTTGCCCGAAGAACTGGAAAAGAATGGTATATAGGTGCTATGACAGATTGGGACAAACGCGAATTAACTTTTGACTTATCCTTTTTGGCTGAGGGGAATTATAAAATGATTCTTTATCGTGATGGTGATAATGCCGACCGTAATGCCATCGATTATAAAAAAGAAGTAAAAACAGTTAATGCAACAGATAAGCTCACCATTAAATTGGCCCCTGGTGGTGGTTGGGTTGCCAGATTAATACCTTTAAACTAGAAGACATCTATAATAAATTTGAATGATTTATTTTGACATCTAATTCAACATTTATTATTAAAATAATACAGACTAGATTTTAACAATAATCCCGACTAGCAATGCGAGTCGGGATTATTTCATTTGTCAGTTTTAACTGCGAACTGATAATAACAATAAATTTATTGCTTCTTTATCCAATCATATACCGGATCAATCCCTTTTTTCAAATCAATAAAACTCTCTTTAATAATATAATCAGGTGCGAAGGTGTTGATATACTTATCAGATTTTTTAAAATATTTAGTTGAATAGTTGACTTCTAAACCTGAATTAGGAAGTTTAAAACTTCTAACTTCACCAAAATGATTCGGCTTACCTCCCGTTTCTTCTCCTACAAAAATAGCATCGGTCATCTTTTCAAAATCCATCGCATTGAGAATGGCCGAGGAAAATGTTTTTCTTCCAACAACAACAAACAACTTCCCTTTTTGGTTTATTTCCTTCACTTGAGAAAGTTTTTCAATAAATTCAGTTCCTTGAATTGAACTTCCACCCCCATTAAAACGCATGTCAAATATCAATTTATCAATGGGTTTATCCTTAATGGTTTTTAAAACCCTATTCTTAAACTTACTAAATGAAGGTAATTTTTTTGCAGTTTGACGATGCCCCTGTTTTCGTGCAATTTCCTGACTCCTACATTTGTTATATTGCAAATAGTATATTCTATCCTTGGCCACATACTCATCCCAAAAATAAGCTCTTTCATTTCGATGACACAGGGCTAAAGAATCAAATTGAAACGTGACTCTATTCTTCCGATCCAGATGAGCAGGCTGTATATTATAAACCCAGGATTCTCCTTGTTGATTCTCGAGCTTCAATTTCACCCCCTCATTATTTACAATCCCAAAATATTCCAAAAGCTGAGTTGAAATAAGAAAATGAGGCATCACACTTTTGACAAGGGCATCATTATCTAAAGTTATTAATGTACTCAAAGAATCAACAACTGATTTAATAGGTTTGTCATTAATCATTGTGATTTTCTGCCCCACTAACTTCTGATTCTTCTTTGTTGTATGTAATATAAATATGCCATCGTTAAACCAATACAAATGTAACGGAAGCATCTTCTCTCTATCGAGATATTTATTCCAACTTATTTGAGTATGGGAATCACCAAAACCAGCTACAAGTTGTTGCAATTTAACTGCAATATCAAAATTTGTCAGCTCATCAATTTGCTCTGAAATTTTATCGATACCCAACTGAAAATCTTTTTCAGACTTTACTGAGTAAAAGTCTTTATGCTTCTTTGGTAACTCAACT
>Ga0193952_1000541_pt1 | contig 15668 bp, 11 predicted proteins | sample BB_3_MG_FD_140368 | JGI IMG/M metagenome (GOLD analysis project Ga0193952, IMG submission 140368) | Microbial mat bacterial communities from the Broadkill River, Lewes, Delaware, United States - BB_3_MG | ecosystem: Environmental > Aquatic > Freshwater > River > Microbial mats | place: USA... | reverse complement strand
TCTGGTTGTAAAACCTGTACGCAAGATGGGTAAAACGATCAATACAATCCATCAAAACTCTGACCTCAAGCTAAGGATTGATGTTAATTCAAAAGACGAGATTGGCATGATGTCTAACTCGCTAAACACAATGCTAGAAGATTTCCATAGTAGCCTAAGCAAAGTTAGCGCTACCGTTCACCAGCTTAGTACATCCAGCACGTCCATCAATGATATTGCTGATATGGCGAATAGCGCGGTGAATAGCCAACAGATGCAAACCAGTGCCGTCGCATCAGCAATGGAACAGATGGAAGCATCCACGAAAAGCGTCGAAGCCAGTGCTGAAAATACTGTATCCGCGTCTGATCTAGCACTGGAACAGAGCCAAGAAGGTACGGTCATTACGGATCAGGCAATCGAAGCAATCGAACAGTTAAAAAACAATATCGACAAAGCATTAAATGTAATCAACAAGCTAGATGAACAGAGCCAAAGCGTGGGCACGGTACTCGAAGTTATCCAAAAAATAGCTGAACAAACCAACCTCCTCGCCCTAAACGCGGCCATCGAAGCCGCTCGCGCAGGAGAACAAGGCAGAGGATTCGCGGTCGTTGCCGATGAAGTACGTACCTTAGCCAGCAAAACGCGGAACTCAACCGAAGAGATCAACGCAATTATTGAAGAGCTTCAACAAGATGCACGCGATGCGGTCTCCGTGATGGATCAAGCACACGCAAGTGCTGAAGCCGGTGTAGAGAAAGTACAAGAAACATCTGACGCTCTAACTAAGATTGCCGAAGAGGTTCGTATGATCAACGATATGAACCACATGGTTTCATCATCTGTTAAAGAACAAGCCGAGATGGCCAGCAGTGTCGAGGCCAGTGTGCATGAAATCGCCAGTACCGCGGAACATACCTCCTCGCGTGCAGGTAAGCTTAATCAAGTGGCGCATGAATTGAATACCTTAGCAGGCCAGCTCGAATCGATGGTCCAAAAATTCAGGCTGTAAACTTACCAACTCCCATAAAAAAAACCGCCAGCTTAATCGGCGGTTTTTTTTATGTCTTTCTGTCGGCTCAGATAACAAACCTATGCTTCATTTGTAATCGTTTTTGTCTAAACCATGTTTTTTCATTTTGTCGTATAAGGTCTTTCTTGGTAGGCCCAAACTTGATTGTGTTTCCTTAATAGAGCCGCCACATCGAGACAACTCAGCTTGAATAAGCATGCTCTCAAACTGATCTACTTTCTCTGGCAAGGTCATCTCGCTGCTGGCATGACTATCGGTAATCGGCCTATTTTCAAAATCAAACGTACAACTTTCCCCTAGCAGAACATAACGTTCAGCTAAATTTCTAAGTTCACGCACGTTACCTGGCCATGCATGGGTCACTAGACTGTGCATTCGCTCCGCAGAAAGTAAGGGTACCTCTCGCCCGTATTGTGACGAGGCAATCAAGGCAAAATGCTGAAACAGCAGACCTATATCCTCTCTGCGTTCGCGCAGAGCTGGAATATCCACGCGCACAACGTTAAGCCTATAATAAAGGTCTTCACGAAATTCTCCGCGCTCTGCGGCTTCACGTAGATCTACTTTTGTAGCCGCGATCACTCGAATGTTCAGTGGAATTATCTCGTTAGCGCCTAGACGCTCGATAGCCCGATCTTCCAAAACTCGCAGCAATTTGATCTGTAATGTCATCGGCATGCTTTCGATCTCATCAAGAAAGAGAGTGCCGTTATTTGCATGCTCAAATTTACCTATGCGTCTTGCTTTTGCATCGGTAAATGCACCTTTTTCATGACCAAAAAGTTCGGATTCAATGAGATTCTCTGGTACCGCCCCACAGTTGATAGCAACAAAATTTTGATCTCTACGGTTGCTATGCTCATGAATATAACGTGCCATTAGATCCTTACCCGTGCCCGTCTCCCCTAAAATAAGGATATCGGCGGGGGTATCCGCAATGGTATGCACTAAGCTACGCACCTGAGCAATAGGGGCGGTGTTGCCAATAATTCGAGGACCGGGAGCACTCTGCGCTTCCAACTCCTGTTTTAAGCGGCGATTTTCAATAACCAGATTACGCTTTTCAACTGCACGGCGCACAACATCTAGCAACAACTCCGAAGAGAATGGTTTCTCAATAAAATCGTAAGCTCCATCTCGCATAGCGCCTACCGCCATCGAAATATCACCATGACCTGTAATGAGAATAACCGGTAGCGTTGTATCTAACGCAACGACCTTTTTCATTAATGCTAAACCATCAATGCCGGGCAGATTGATATCCGTCACCAAAACACCAGGCCACTCATCCGTAATGATGTTTAATGCTTGTTCAGCCGTCTCTAACGTCGTCACATCATAGCCACCTAGCTCTAATGTTTGCCCCGCGGCCAGGCGAATATGCTCTTCATCATCAACAAGGATAATTGGCAAAGAACGATGATCAGTCATTAAAAATCCAGTCTTAATTGTTATCTGTGGTTAGGGAACCTGCGAATAAGTCCCAATCTTTCTCAGTGGTCAGTAAATCGACTTAATGCGCGAAAGGTAGCACAGTGGAATGACGAGTCCTTTCCAAGCTGTCTGACAAAGCAGGAAGTCGATTTAATGCCCACCCTTCGGGGCTTGCAGATCGATCCAATTTCTTCGTTAACGATTTTCGACAGGCAACCAGCAGGCCTGTAATCGTTGCCTCGAACTTGAACCGATCTCTAAGCCTGAGGTGTTTGGGACTTGTTCGTAGGTTCCTTAGCCCACTACATTATCAGGCGCGGGGGCTTTGGGTAAACTAATCTTAAATACCGCCCCTTCCGTCGGATGATTTTCTACAGACAGCCGCCCTCCCATACTCTCAATAATTCGGTAGGAGATCGACAAACCTAAGCCTAAGCCTTGGCCCGCTTTTTTCGTGGTATAGAATGGTTCAAATACCCGTCCAAGGTCCTGTACAGGAATACCAGGGCCGAAATCTCTTACGAGCACAGTCGTCCACTGATGATCGTCATGAATATCTATATCAACGACCGGTGTCTCTTGCTGCTCCATCGCCTGCAATGCATTACTAATCAAATTCACTAATACTTGCTCTAAACGAACAGTATCGCCCAATACAAACTGACGCTCTAAGCGTTTAGGCCAGTTCACTTGTGCCTTAATCTTGCTTAAACGGCCATACATAATAGACATGGCGCCATCATGAACATTTTGTAAACAGACAGACTCTGCGGTCCCTGATGTTTTTCGGGAAAACTCTTTCAAGGGGTGAATAATCTTTGCCATACGCTCTGTCAGCTGGCTAATTTCAACCAAATTATTTTGCACAGGCCCCATTTTTCCCAGATCCATGAAAGCACGGGCATTGTCAGCGTAAGTACGGATGGCGGTTAAAGGCTGATTCAATTCATGGTTGATACCCGCAGACATCTGCCCTAACACCGCTAATTTAGCTGTCTGAATCAGTTCATCCTGGGTATTCTGATGCTTTTCAACCTCATCGAGCAACTTCATATTTGCATCCGTCAAATCAGCAGTACGCTCCTCAACCCTATGCTCTAATAACTCTCGAGCATGCTTCAGTTCCTCTTCGTACTGCTTCCTCTGAGTAATATCATGAATAGTTACAATAAAACGCTTAATCGCGCCGTAATCCATATGGCCAATTATCAACTCAATTGGAAATACCGAGCCGTTTTGACGTAAGCCCTCAGCCTCCGTAAACAACTCATCTAAACGATCGCCTTCTGCCGCCGTGAGATGACTCCAACATAATGCGCGATCCGCCTGAGCTAATAATTTACTGATGTACTGAAGTTTGACTTCCTCTTCATCATAGCCGAACAGTTTTTCAGCCATAATATTCATACTTTCTATACGCCCCTGAGCATCCAGCGTAATCAGACCTGCCCGCGTATTATCGATAATCGCTCTAACTCTCGCTTCATTTTCCTCTAGCGCGTTTGTTTCTAACAATTTAAAACGCGCCCGTTCACGCGTGATACGCTGTCGCGTTAATACCACCAGAACCAACAAGACCAACGCGATAAAGATAAAACCTACGGTCAACGCCGTATAAAACATCCGCCCCTTGACTGATTTAGTACTCGCCAACACGACGACGGTTAAACCGCTCTCATCCAGATCGCGGCTTTGTAACAAAAACTCACGTGTCGTGATGCCATCAAGTGCCTTATTAACGATTTTTTTACCATCAACCAAAGTTACGATGGTCCCACCCTGTTCACGCTCTCTCTGCTCAAGAATATCGAGCGCAGTTAACTTGTGATCGCCATATCGTAGGCTTTGCGCAATACGTTGCACATCTTGTCTTGATAAAGGTTTGAGTGTGCGAAATTTCCAGTCCTCACGCGTCGAGATGAAAATAACCCCATCTTCGTCTGTCACCAAAATATCGAGATCCGGATCGGTCCAGTCGGATTCAATCTCATTAAGATCGATCTTAACAACAACGACACCTATGATTTCACTACGGTTATACACCGGATAAGAGAAGTAGTAACCGCGACGTTTAGACACGGTTCCAAGCGCAAAATAACGACCAGGCCGCCCCTCAATCGCCTCTTTAAAATAGGGACGAAAAGCATAGTTTTTACCTACGAAAGAGCGCGCTTCAGCCCAGTTGCTCGCGGCAATAGCCATACCATCTGTATTCATTAAGTAGACATCAGCCGCATTGATCGAATTATTAACATGCTCGAGATATACGCTAGCTTGCCCTTTCAAAAATTCATCTTGAGGAGTAACAAGCGCGTCAATTAATGTTGAATGCGAAGAGAGAAGACCAGGTAAATCTTTATAACGGTCGAGTTTTTGCTGAAGGCTTAACAAGTAACGGTTTAGATCGGCACTCGACCGTTGCTGCAACTCATCATAGCCTTGCGAACGACTTACCAGCGTTGTTTGCCCCACCACCAACACAAAGGCGAAGGCCAGAACAACAAAAAATAAAAAGCGGTAACGACGCCAGCGCGTCGACTGAGCATAAGGCATATTGACTCGACCCATTCGCTTCGACAACAAAGCTATCGAAGTTCTTTTTCGATTTGTCTCGGTAAATACTTAATTCGTATACCGAGTAGCACTATACTAGAGTCTAATGTTTCTTAAATACGGGGCAAGTCTTTCTCATGCTGAAGCGTACCAAAATTGTAGCTACTTTAGGCCCATCGACTGATCAGCCGGGCGTTCTGGAAGATATTCTTCGTAACGGTGTCAACACAGTACGCCTTAATTTTTCTCATGGTAGCGCTGACGATCACCGCCGCAGAGCAAGCGAAGTAAGACAAGCAGCACGAAAGCTGGGTCTTTCGATTGCGGTATTAGGCGATCTTCAAGGTCCTAAAATACGTATAGCACGCTTTAAAAACGATCGTATCAAACTCAATACCGGCGACCATTTCACGCTGGATTCAGAGTTAGGAAATCAAGACGGTGACGACACCCAAGTAGGCATTGACTACAAAGCACTCCCAGAAGATAGCTCCGCTGGTGATATTTTGTTACTCGATGACGGCCGTGTACAACTAAAAGTCTTAAGTGTTGAAGGTAGCCGCATCTTAACTGAGGTCATCATCGGTGGCCCTTTATCAAATAATAAAGGGATCAACCGCCAAGGTGGCGGGCTATCCGCTGCTGCACTAACCGACAAAGATCGCCGCGATATTAAAGTAGCAGGCGAAATTGATATGGACTATATCGCTGTATCGTTCCCCCGCTGTGCCGCTGACCTTCACGAGGCACGCGAACTACTTGATAAAGCGGGCAGTCGTGCCGAGATTGTTGCCAAAGTAGAACGTGCAGAAACCGTTGCTAGCACCGATGCTTTAGATGAGATTATTCTTGCTTGTGATGGCATTATGGTCGCCCGTGGTGATCTTGGCGTAGAGATTGGTGATGCCGAACTTATCGGCGTTCAAAAACATATCATCAAGCGCTCCCGTGAGCTAAATCGCTTCGTTATCACGGCAACACAGATGATGGAATCGATGATCGAAAACCCTATGCCTACGCGGGCCGAAGTTTTCGATGTCGCAAATGCGATCCTCGACGGCACTGATGCCGTCATGTTGTCAGCGGAAACAGCAGCAGGCGAGCACCCTGTTGAGGTTGTTAAGTCGATGACATCGATCTGCCAAGGCGCTGAGAAACATCAGCTATCACGCCCGGCACCGACCAACATTTCTCAAAAGTTAGAGCGTTTTGACGAAACCATTGCGCGTTCAGCGATGTATACAGCCAACCACCTCATTGGGGTTAAAGCGATCATCTGCTTAACAGAATCAGGTTCAACCCCGCTATGGATGTCGCGTATTCGCTCGGGCTTACCTATTTTTGCTCTCACCCGCAATGAGAGAACCATGCGCAGAACAGCACTGTATCGAGGCGTAGAACCTATTTTCTTTGATGCAACACAGATCGATAAAAACAAGCTCAATAACGAAGTGCTAGCCGGCTTAAAGGCGCGTAATTTACTGCAAGCAGGTGACTTAGTGATCCTGACACGTGGCGCATCTCTTGGCGAAGATGGCGGCACTAACTCTATGCAGGTACTCTGCGTAGAATAATTACATATAATTCATGCACAGAAAGGCAGGAGCATATAGCTCCTGCTTTTTTTGAATTTTTCCTCTAATATTCGGTCGAAAACGCGAACGATCTGTTTCGTTGCAGCAATTTCCCGTTTGCTCACTTATAATGAGCAACCTTCAATGAGTGATTTAAGGACTAGCGTTTGTCTACCACACTAGAACAGAAACTGAGTTGGCTAAAAGCTAACGGTCATGCAGAACTGTTAACAAAACTTCAACATGGCTTAGAGAAAGAAGGTTTACGTGTGGATAAACAACGTAAACTTGCCCAAACGCCTCACCCTGAGGCCTTAGGCTCTGCGCTAACCCATGAACACATCACTACCGATTATTCTGAAGCACTGCTAGAGTTTATTACTCCTGTTTTCGAACAATCATCTGATGCTCTTAATTTCCTGGCAGATCTACACCGCTACACTTACCAAAACTTGGGTGATGAGCAGGTATGGCCTGCCAGTATGCCATGCATTCTTCCAGAAGAATCTGAGATACCTATTGCGCGATATGGCAGCTCTAACGTAGGACAGATGAAGTACATCTACCGTGTAGGTTTAGAAAACCGTTACGGTAAAATCATGCAAACGATTGCAGGCATCCACTACAATTTTTCCCTACCGGAAGCGTTTTGGCCTGCTCTACAATCATATAGCCGTGATGAAGGTAGCCTACAAGATTTCCGTTCTGCGTCTTATTTCAGTTTAATCCGAAACTTCCGTCGCTATTCATGGCTACTGATGTATCTGTTTGGTGCCTCACCAGCGTTGTGCGCTTCGTTTTTACGCGGCAAAGATCATAAACTGGAAACATTATCGGAAGGTACATTGTACCTGCCATATGCAACATCGTTACGCATGAGCGATTTAGGCTATTCAAATAAGGCACAAGCCAGTTTAAATATCTGCTTTAATCATCTAAACACTTACGCCAGCTCCTTAAATCGCGCCATTCGTACACCTTACGAACCGTACGATAAGCTTGGTATCAAAGTGAACGGCGAATACCAACAACTGAACACAAATGTGTTGCAGATCGAAAATGAGTATTACAGTGATATCCGCCCTAAACGTGTAACGCAATCGGGTGAAAAGCCAGTACACGCATTAATGGCACGCGGCGTAGAGTATATCGAGGTTCGTAACACCGATATTAATCCGTTCTTACCTCTTGGCATCGACCAATCTCAGGCGGACTTCTTGGATCTGTTCCTCATCTCCTGTCTATTGATGGAAGAGAAAGAGATCAGCACAGAAGAGTGTGAGCAGATCAATGAAAACCACCAACGCGTAGTGACACGAGGCAGGGAGCCCGGATTAACACTCATTAATAATGATCAAGAGGTCTCTCTCGCTAGTTGGGGTACAGAACTACTTAAAGAGATGGCCAGTACCGCTTCATTACTCGATGAAGTGTATGCTTGCCAACGTTTCTCTGATTCGATCAACACTCAGCAAGCGAAGCTAGATAACGCTGAGCTGACACCATCAGCCCAAGTACTGAAAGTGATGCAAGAGCAAGATCTAAATTATGGTGAGTTTGTTATGCAACAAGCAGAGCTGCATAAACAAACACTCTTAGCAGAACCCATCAATACAGCCATGGCAACGAAGCTAACAGCCATGCAAAGCGACTCTCTACAGCAACAACGTGATATCGAAGCAGCAGATACCTGCGATTTCGATACCTATCTTGAAGAGTACATGGCCAGTTAAACCGGCTAAGCATAAAAAAAGCAGGCTTTGCCTGCTTTTTTTATGCTGTATCTAAGCCCTTTGCCGGCAACTACTGAACCACAAAGCTCGTAAAGAACAGGTCAGACACGAAACCTTCTCCCTCTTCTTCCACTAAGATATCTTGTACCTTCTTCAAGGCTTTCTTCGCTAACGCTTGTTGCGCTTCAACCGTACCAACCGTCTCATCTTTCTGCGAACTTAATAGAAATACTAAATCATTTCGGATATGCGCCATATGGAAGTTAACGGCATGGTGCGCAGACTCACTCGATACTTGGATAGTCACTTCACACTTCAAGAAGCGTGTTTTACCTACACCGCCAAAATTAGTCACAAACGGTTTCAATTCAATATAATTAACATAATCTTCTACCGTTTTTTCCGCTTCCTCTTCAGCCCAAGCCAATTGCACAGAGAAAACCATAACTATTAATAAAACCAGTCGCTTAAGCATTTATCGCCCCGAATATAAATCCATCAATATCCCGAGTATAACGCGCTATTCTGCAGGCCAACAGTAGGGAAAAAAATAATTTTTTAATCTCAAACCCTATCTTTGTTCTTAATCAGGCTAATCAATAAAAGTGTGTTTTTGCCTAAACGACAGTTGCACCCTGAAACAGCTTAGGAATAATATGAAGCTAATCAGAACAACAATTGCTATTGTTGAAACCAAAGTTTCATATAACTGCCCGAGGTCGGCAGGTAAGGAGCGCAGGATGTTAGAAAAGTGTAAGAGCGCTAAAGAACGTTGGGGCGGAGTCAGTGAAATTATTGATGGCTGGTTAGAAGAGCGCCAAACGCTAATCAGTTTGTTTGTTCATCTACCAGAACAACGTATCAATGAAGAGCTAAACAGCCGTGTTCAAGGCTTCTGCCAAGTATTGATGGACTATCTGTCATCTGGTCACTTTGAGGTATACGAACAGCTACTGCGCGAGGGAAGTGATTTTGCTGATGGAAGCTTGGAAGAGGGTCAAGAACTGCTCCCGAAAATTCAAGTCAGTACAGATATCGCATTAGACTTTAATGATGATTTCTCCAACCTTCTCGACCCCACTGTGCAGCAGATTCGTGAGTTTTCTGAGCGACTTTCAAAATTAGGTGAGTCTCTAGAAGAGCGCTTTGAATTAGAAGATGAAATGATCGCTGTACTGCATACATCCCACCGCGAAGCCATCGCGGAATAAGGATCTGTATATGCAGCACACGCTAAAAGCGCTTCTGGTCACCGGAGGAATCCTTTCCTTAGTAGGTTGTGAGAGTGGTGATCCGCCCTCACTATGGAAAGAGTATGCCTTGACCGGTGCTTATACAGGCACCATATCAACTCAAGGTACTTACAGTGCGATAGGTTCGTTCAACCATGGCGGTAGTTTATGGAAGACCTCTAACCACGAACGCCTCTATAACTGGAACCATCGCGCAAAAGAGTTCTCCATTATTGCGGCGACCGCGTTCTCACCTGAAGAGCGCTATGCCGCGACAGCGAACCAACAAGATCTGGTGTTGTGGAATCTTAATACAGGTGCATCTGAAGGCTTCTGGAGCTCGCCTGCCGAGATTATGCAGATGGACCTTTCCCCGAATGGTGATTTCGCTCTACTGGGCTTAGCCGATCACACCGCGGTCTACTTTGATGTTAAAAATGGCGGCGTCCAGCGAACATTTCGTCATGACGCACGGGTACGCAGCGTTGATCTAAGTGATGATGGCACACTTGCGCTCACAGGTTCAGATGCTTATAAGGCTAAGCTTTGGAGTGTTGAAACCGGTGAGATGCTGAAAGAGATTAGTTTCAATAATGTCGTCGACACTGTCGCTCTTTCACCAAACACCCAATGGGCATTCAGCGCGGGCAGTTTAGACAAAGCCGTTATTTGGGATCTAAACAGCGCTCAAGAAGTCCATGTTTTAAGCAATATTAAAGACTTTTCACAAAAGCGTATCAGCTATTTAAGCGCCAAATTTTCCGCCGACAGTCAGCAGCTACTCACAGGTACCGCTTCAGGGTTAGTTCAACTATGGAACGTTAACAGTGGTGAGGAGTTACGCAGTTGGAGGATTCACCGTAGAGATCCTTATGGCCCCGTTCACGCCGGCGTTTATGCGGTTGGCTTTGGTCAAGACAAGTATTATGCATTAGGCTCTAACGGCATCATGAACGAACTTAAATAATAGCTACCCACATCAATAAAAAGGCCGCTACATGTTCAATATAGCGGCCTTTTTTGTAACCGTAAAAGCAGCGTTTATTTCGCTGCTGCGCTCTCTTCAGCACCAGGGTTGATTTCGAATAGCTCTACTTCGAAAATCAGTGTTTCATTAGGACCAATTGGACTATTTGGACCTGTGCCTGCAGGGCCATAAGCCAGATCAGCTGGAATCACAAAACGTGCTTTCTCACCGACTTTCATCATCTGCAAGCCTTCAATCCAACCAGGGATAACACCATTAAGAGGGAAAGAAACGGGTTCGTTACGTTCAACGGAACTATCAAACACAGTGCCATCAATTAACGTACCGTGATAATGCACTTTAACGACATCTTCAGCGGTTGGTGAAGCACCTTTACCCGCATTTAGCATCTCATACTGAAGGCCAGATTCAGTGGTTTTAACACCCTTTTTCTTACCGTTTTCAGCGCTATACTTTTTACCCTTTTCTAGATTGCCTTCACTAATCTTAGCGAACGCTTTCTTCTGCTCTTCCATCTGCTTTTGCTGGAAAGCAGTCATCACTTCACGCACTTGATCCGGTGTTAACTTCGGCTCATCACCATTATAAGTAGCCTTAGCCGCAGCAATAAAAGCATCAAAATCAATATTTGGTACGTTTTTAAGCTGTTCACCTACCATCAAGCCAACACTGTAGCTAACTTTCTGCTCTTCTGTTTTCAGTTCCACCGCTGTTGCCGTGGTCGAAACTAATGCGGCACCAAGAGCAACCGCTAGCAAAGTTTGTTTCATGCTTATTATCCTTGTCTGTAATTCTACGGAATAAGCCGATAACGATAGACGGCTTTCCTAATATCAATAGTCTTAGTACTCGATTAAACCGTAAAGTTCACTATCAAACCAGTCTATTACGAGCGATTCGTTCCTAAGTAGTGATTTATAGCTGATAGTATCGGTCCTAGTATCAATTCAAGCTCACTATCTAACTCAACATTGTGGCTATTAAGGTAAATTTCAATGTTTTGGTAGCCTAATAACGTCGTTCCTTCACGCTCATCCTTAGATAAGTGCTGTTGATGCTGCTCATACAGCAAAGCAAGCTCCACTTGCTCACAAGCAAGCTCGGCTTTACGTAACGCTTGGTAACAAGTGTCAAACGCTGGATCTGATTTTTTTTGCTCTCTTACTGCATAACGGACTGCGCGGAGTGGGTGAGTAATCCCTTTCTGCCATTTATCCGCTTGTAAAAGCGCTTCATTCACGCGTAACGATTGCCCCTCGCAGCCACACCACGCCGCATAAATAATTCGATTTATACTCAAACCAAATTGCTCTTGCAGCAACAAACAAGCGTTCTCAACCCCTGGTTGTTGATAAAAATTGAGCGCAAAGGCCCATAGATCATTTTTCAATTGCATCTCTATGTTAAAATCCGCCGCCATGATTCAATTACAAGAAGTTAGCTTACAACGCGGCCACAACATATTGCTAGAGCAGGCCGATTTAACGCTGCATTCCGGATGGAAGGTAGGGCTCGTGGGTGCCAATGGCGCGGGGAAAACCTCGCTATTTAAACTATTCCTTGGCGAACTACACTGCGATAACGGTAGCCTTGACCTCCCAGGGGGGCTGCGCATATCCCATATGGCTCAAGAGGTTCCTACTTCAGAGCGATCCGCCCTTGAATACGTACTTGATGGTGATATAGAGCTACGCAAGATTCAGCAACAGCTGCAGGTAGCTGAACAAGAGCACCAAGCACACCGTATCGGTGAACTTCATGCCGAACTGGATAACCTTGATGGTTATAGTGCAGAGTCTCGTGCTGCACAGCTATTAGCAGGGTTAGGCTTTAGCCACAATGACATCACCCGCTCCGTCAAAGAGTTCTCTGGCGGTTGGAGAATACGTTTAAACCTTGCCCAAGCATTGATGTGCCCATCCGATTTACTGTTACTGGATGAGCCTACTAACCATTTAGACCTCGATGCAACCATCTGGTTAGAGCAATGGCTTAGGCAGTACCCCGGCATGATAATTCTGATCTCTCATGACCGAGATTTCCTCGACAATGTCGTCAGCCACATCACCCATGTCGAGCAGAAGAAGTTACATCTTTATAAAGGCGGCTATTCTGCCTTTGAACTGCAAAGAGCTGAACGACTATCACAGCAACAGGCAGCCTTTGCTAAGCAGCAACAACGCATCGGTGAGATTGAGGATTTCGTCCGCCGTTTTAGAGCCAAAGCCACCAAAGCGAAACAAGCGCAAAGCCGAATTAAAGAGTTAGAGCGCATGGAGAAAATTGCGCCGGCTCATATCGACAGCCCATTCAGCTTCCACTTTTGCTCATCTGACAAGATGTCTTCCCCTCTGCTGACCCTATCCGATGCAGAGTGCGGCTACGACAATAAAGCCGTTCTTGGCAAGACATCTCTATCGCTGACACCCGGTACCCGCATAGGCCTATTAGGGCCCAATGGCGCCGGTAAGTCGACCTTGGTAAAAACCCTAGTGGGTGATCTACAGCTTTGTCAGGGCGAACGCCATGAGAGTGATAACCTGCAAGTAGGTTATTTTGCTCAACACCAGTTAGAAGCCTTAGATATGGCAGCATCCCCTCTCCTGCATATCAAACGCATGAGCCCCAAAGCGTCTGAACAGGAGATTCGTGATTTCCTAGGATCTTTTGGTTTCTTCGGTGATCGAGCACTAGAGCCTGTGCAAAATTTTTCAGGCGGTGAGAAGGCGCGAGTCGCACTGTCCATGATCGCCTGGCAAAAACCCAATCTATTATTGATGGATGAACCAACCAACCATTTAGATTTAGAGGTTCGCCATGCGCTAACACTGGCCCTACAATCATTCGAAGGAGTGCTCATTTTAGTCTCCCATGATCGCCATCTGCTCCGTAATACTGTTGACGAGTTTTTACTTGTAGCCAACGGTGAAGTCGCTGAATTCAAAGGCGATTTAGATGACTATCAAAAATGGCTACTTGAACAAAAGCGCCAAGAGCAAAAAGCCGAAGCTGAAGCGTTTTCTAATACTGCGCCTGAAGAGAAGAAATCGCTCTCAGCGGCCGAAAGAAAGGAACAGAAGCGACTGGCTGCTGAGCGCAGGAACCAACTTAGGCCGATAAAGAAAAATGTAGAAAAGCTAGAAGCGGAAATGGAAGCACAGCAAACTGCACTTGAAGAGATAGAAAATGCGCTAAGTGATAGCAATCTCTACTCGGCAGAGAACAAGGACAGGCTAAAAACGATATTGCAGCAACAAGCCTCATTAAAACAACAGGCAGAGCAAACAGAAGAAGCGTGGATGGAGCAGCAGGAAGCGTTAGAAACACTTGAAGCTGAGTTAAATGAGCTAGATTAACGTCAGTCTATCAGGCGAGATCAAACAGCCAAGCGATGAGGGACTCAGCGCTTGGCTTTTTTCATTAATCACCCAATAAGGTGGTTAACTCTTTAATATCTTCATCATTGCGCATAAGCTGCCGCAAGGCTTTAGCAACCTCTTCTTCCTTCAACCCTAGTTCCTGATATAGCTCATTCGGAATATCATCCACAGGGCCATCACTCAGCCCTTGCTGACGCAATAACCGGTTGGACAGGTACAACAACTTCACATATTGATCATGTTCACCCGCATAGTCCGGTGAATTTTGCTGTCTAATCGCTGTTGTTACCGCCTCTGGCAGATCCCAGCTTGCCAATAGCCAGCTACCTATCTGTTCACGCGTCACGCTCAAGACTTGCTGCTCAACCGCGTCCAAAGCGAAATGAGGGTTCGCCTCAATATAACGCGAGAGCAATACAAAATGCGGTGGGAATAAATGAGCCAGAACAAGATAGCCAAAGTTATGAAGTAACGAAGACAGATACACTAGCCCAGGCTGTGGACGACTATCATTGGCAGGCATCATCCGACATAGTTTTTCAGCAAGGCTGGCATTATAGACCGATTGCATCCAATAAGGTGTTGCGCCACGAGGGCCATCTTCTGGTATCCGTAACATCTGGCCCATCGCTGTACCTAAGGCCATATTAATAACCAGATCAAAACCGAGTACACGAATAACGGCATCATCAATCGAGCTAACGTCGCCAGGGGCCGCATAATAAGGTGACGCCGCCCAGCTCATAACCTGAGCAGATAAACTCGGGTCAACACGAACCACGGGGACTAACTCATCAACACCGGCTTCAGGATCAGAACGCAGCATGATAATTTTTTTAACGGTCGGCGGTAGCGATGGTAGACCCAGCGTATCTTCTAAGCGCTGTTTAACCCGCAATGCCGTAAAACGTTCAACCGCTTTTGTAATAACAGCAACATCATCGCCTTCGGGTTGAATTGCAGCAATTTGATCAACCGTTAAAGCTAAGTTGCAGCTGCTACCCGCTTCTAACTGCTCAGCAATCGCTACAAAACTTAACCCAGAATGAGGCTCGACAATCTCTAACTGCTCTTGCTGTAAGCTCTCTGGCGATACATAGAGAGTAAGAGACAATAACTTAGCTTGCCCATCGGGGTATTTCAGCGCATCTTGGCCAAAATACCGCTTCGCATCATCCCCTTTCACAGGTTGAAGCTGGCGACCGGTCTGTTTCCAGATAGCAACCAAATTAAGCAAGGAAGTAGCCGGTAGCAATGCTAACGCTTTTCCTTCAGCATCATGTAACAACACCAAACGGAACTGCGGCAACTCACCACTGTTTTCCAGAACGCGCACACCTACTGACAATTTCCTTTCTCCAAATGCTAGTCTTCGCTGTATGTAAAGAGTAGATTATTAGCAACACTTTGTGAAAGCAAAGCTCTTGATCAATTATTCACTTTTTAACCCGACTTTTGCCACTTTAATCATGAAATTTTCATCTTTAATCCAAATTTTATTATATTTAACGCTGTTTTCACTAACGTCAGCGCACGCTGTTGAGGAAGACCTTGCACCTGAAAGTGCAACAGGGCTGCAAGAAAACGTTCGCGCTGTTGAACACCAATCGCTCGTTGTCAGCGCTCATCCTTTAGCAACAAAAGCCGGATTAGATATTTTAAAGCAAGGTGGGACAGCGGCCGATGCTGCCGTTGCAGTACAAGCCATGTTAACCCTAGTAGAACCTCAGTCCTCAGGTATTGGCGGTGGAGCATTTTT
>Ga0193952_1000537_pt1 | contig 15726 bp, 14 predicted proteins | sample BB_3_MG_FD_140368 | JGI IMG/M metagenome (GOLD analysis project Ga0193952, IMG submission 140368) | Microbial mat bacterial communities from the Broadkill River, Lewes, Delaware, United States - BB_3_MG | ecosystem: Environmental > Aquatic > Freshwater > River > Microbial mats | place: USA... | reverse complement strand
CTTTGTTTGGAGATAGTCTGAAAAGAGGGAATGTTTTGATTTGCTTGAGTTCGTTGTAATTTATTTTTCGGCGATTAATGAGTACGTAACGGTTCTTTTTTGAATGAAATTTTGCATTCCACAAGAGTCTGTGATAAGCCGATTTGCTTCTGTCACCAAAAAATCGTGACAGACAAAGAGCTAATGAATCAACTTTTCTCTTGAAAAGAACATCCGTCAGTCCGGGAGCCTGAAAATCCATTCGTAGTTCGTAATAGGGGATTGAACTGGCTAGCAGACGACCATCTGCCGCACAGATGTCACCCCTGTTGGCATAAACAGTAATATCTTTTTTGCTGATGGATTGTGCACGTCCTTTCCATTTCTCTCCTTCAAAAACCTGCAGGTAGATAACTCGTCCCACCACACAGAATGCGAAAAGTAAAATCAGAGTGTAACAGACGCCCACTCGCCACATGATGTCGTTCTTTATTTGCACAGCTTACTTTTCTAAATATATTTTTACTGGAGGTTCTGTTGATTCAATCAAATCTAATCCCTCTTTTTCTACTCGTTTGACCACTTCTGATTGTTTACTCATATACATCAAATCGGATGCAGTTGTGATGGATTCAAACCGAAGTTCTTTAAGTTCCTTTTCAAGACTGACCATATCGCGATAAACCCTTTCTGATTGATATCGGTTGCTGATGTAGTAAATACCCAATATTGCAATGAAGAGGATGAATGGGAGGTGGTGTACGACCACATCTTTAGACAAGACACTACCTGAAAGAATATCTTTAAAGGATCCTGAGGGGGTTTCTTTAATTTCTTCTTTTGGGCTAATGAAATCTTTATATTTTCGCTTGAATCCAAACATTATCTTTCGCTTTAAGCGGTTTTATTTTGTTCTTGGTTGTGCAATTCTCAGTTTGGCACTTCTTGATCTGTTATTCAGTTCCAGTTCTTCTTCGCTAGGAAGAATGACTTTTCGGTTAACAGCTTCGAGCGGCGCATTGGTTTTCCCATAGAAATCTTTTTCAGCACCCCCCGCAAATTTGCCATCTCTTATGAAATTCTTTACAAGTCTGTCTTCCAGAGAATGGTAGGTGATGACGGCTAATCTGCCGTTTGGTTTAAGTGCGTCAGGAATCTGATTCAGCATGTCTTTTAGAACATCCATTTCAGCATTGACTTCGATACGTAAAGCCTGGAAAACCTGAGCCCAATATCTGTGTTCCTTGAATTTTGGCGTACAAGGCGTGATGACCTCTTTCAGTTGCTGTATGGTTTTGAATTCGTTATCGGCACGGTGCGCTAAAATTAATCGAACGAGTTTTCCTGGGTTTTTAACCTCACCATAATATTTGAAAACTCGGAATAATTCGTCTGAGGAATAGGTGTTGAGAAGATCTGCTGCATTGAATTCAGCACTTTGATTCATTCTCATATCCAAATCGCCATCAAATCGGAATGAAAAACCGCGTTCGGCCACATCAAATTCATGCGATGATACACCTAAGTCAGCCAGGATTCCATCAACTTTTTCGTAGCCGATGTATTTTAAAAAGTTTTTAAAATATCTGAAATTGTGACGAATGAAGATGAATCTTTCGTCGTCGATGATGTTTCTCTCGGCATCAACATCCTGATCGAAACCGATTAGTTTGCCTGTAGTCAGGTGTTTTATGATCTCACGTGAGTGCCCTCCACCTCCAAAGGTTAGGTCGACATATATCCCATCGGGTTTAATATCCAAAGCTTCAATGCTTTCGTTTAAAAGTACAGGTACGTGATATGATGTCATATTGTATGAGTGTTACAAAATTTGAAAATATATTCTAATTGGTTTTGGCTTATTCAGCCATATTGCCGCCAAAAATGTCATTTGCCAATTGGTTGAACTCCTTTAGGTTCATTCCGGAGTCTTTGTATTGTTTTGAATCCCAGATTTCAATTTTACCATCCTGGCCAACAAGGGTTAGCCCATCAGAAAGATTGGTGTCTGCAAAAAACTTTTTAGGGATAAGAATGCGTCCGTTACCATCGATTTGAACTTCGGCAGTTCCTCTAAAAAACTCTCTTAAGAAAGTCGCATGTTTGCGATTGAATGGATTTAATTGGCTCCGAATCATTGTTAATTGTTGGTTCCATTCCGACATTGGAAAAAGATCCAAACAATCTTCATATAGATTTTTTCGCATAACAAATCTGTCTTCGGAAGAAGCGGTAAGCAACTTTCGAAAAGCAGAGGGGAGTAAAACTCGTCCCTTTGCGTCTAGTTTGCATGGATAATCACCTATGAATGTTAACATTGACAAAATTGGTTTTCATTTGTAAAAGTAAGAAATTTCCTTACCACTTTCAACCACTTCTAACCACTTTACTGCATTTGTTGAAAACTTTTTATTTGAAATGCTCTTTAGTGGCGTTTGAGGATGTTATGGGTTTGGTTTTCTACAATTTAGTTTCTTTGTTAAGCGGGGCTTTCGATTTGTTTTATGCCCCATTTGAAAATTCATTTTGTCATTAATTTCTCAGAGAAGAAGATTGAAGCGTCTTTTTATTATTTTTACTCAATAAAAATAACGCTTAGCAGTTTTCTGCTCTGGAATACTGCAAAATTATAAAAATATAAGTATGAAAAAACTGGCAAAGTATGGGTTTGTAGTGAGTTTTATTTGGGTGGGTTTTATATTGTCTATCAGCTTTATGGAAGCTTGGGTGAAGTTTCGGGCTGAGAGTTTGGATTTGCCCACTGCTCTTGATGTAGGTCGACATGTTTTTGGAGCCTTAAATGGTGTTGAGAGAGTGTTTTCTGTTTTTCTATTGGTAGTTCTTTTTTACGAATATACTGATAAGCTGATAGTGGTGAGTGGAGTCTTGATTTTCACCTTTATTGTTGCGCAGTCCGGCTATTTGCTGCCAGAGTTGAATGAGCATGCGCAATTGATTATGCAAGGTATGAAGCCTGAGAAAAGTTCTGTTCATATGACATATATTGTGATGGAAGTTTTGAAAGTTGTTGCGCTGTTCGTTTTAGGTTTTAGGCAAGTTAAATTATTTAGAGAGAATTAATATTTAAGACTTGTTTGTTGAGTCTCGGTTAAATAGAAATTATGGGGAATATTTGTTCATTATGCCATTCTGGAGAGACATCTCTCTATTATGAGGGAGAGTCTCGGGAGTATTTCCTTTGCTCTGCTTGTCATGTCGTTTTTGTTCCTGAAACGTTTTTTCATTCTGATTTGATTGAAAAAGAGATGTATGATAAGCATCAAAATTCGATTGACGATGTGGTTTATCAAAAATATCTGAAGCGATTGATGGACCCGGTTATGGATCGCATTGGCTCAGGAGCCAAAGGATTGGATTTTGGCTGTGGTCCGGGACCGGCTTTGTCTCTGCTGTTTGAAAAGTGTGGATTTGAAATGGATATCTATGATGTGTTTTATGCCCCCAATTCTGAGGTTTTTCAAAATAAATACGATTTTATTACAGCTTCGGAGGTTGTTGAGCATTTCCACGATCCTAAAATGGAGCTCGATCGTTTATTCAACTTGTTGAATGTTGGAGGTGTGCTTGCAATTAAAACTCAGATGTTACCCAGTGTTGATGATTTTCCACAATGGTATTACAAGCGCGATACGACACATGTGTGTTTGTTTTCTCAAAAGAGCTTTGAATTTCTTGCTGTCCGTTGGGGAGCAAAATTAGAGTTTGTTGACACTGATATTATCATTTTTACGAAATTGCTTCGCTAAAATAAATCGATTTAATTTTGAGGGCTTGCTGGTTTTTATCAGCAAGCTTTTTTTATTTTCGATTTTCCAGGCTTGTTTCAGCTGTGGGAAAGGTGTTTTCTTGTTTTTATTTAGACCTATAATGGATTTCTAATTGCGTGTAAATATCATTGATATTTAACTCGAATAGACCTTATCTTTAGAATCGTGTAAATGTTAAGTCCGATTTTGAACCTAAATATCTAAATATGAAATCTTTGTTTTTGTTGGTGTTGAGTTTTTTGTTCGCTTTCCAGTCTCATGCTCAGGAGGGAACGCAGTGGCGTGGTCCGAATAGAGATGGGAAATATCCAGCGAAAAACCTGTTGAAAAAATGGCCTGAATCCGGCCCGAAACTGTTGTGGCATTATGATGATTTAGGTGATGGACATGCCTCAGCTGCCGTGACTGATACACGAATTTATACAGCAGGGGTTGATGGGGAACAAGGTTTTGTAATAGCTTTTGATTATTCGGGTAAGCAATTGTGGAAAACAAATTATGCAAAAGAATGGCTTGAAAATTATGATGGCGTCAGAGGAACACCATTGCTTGATGATGGGATGCTCTATATTATGAGTGGACATGGTGAGTTGGTGGCTATTTCTGCGGAGAATGGTGAGAAAGTCTGGTCTAAAAATATGTTGACTGAATATGGAGGGAGGAATCTTCGTTTCGGAATGACAGAGAATCTCTTGATAGAAGGGGATAAGATTTTTTGTACGCCTGGGGGAGAAGAGATTAATATCATTGCATTAAATAAAAAGACAGGTGATTTGATCTGGAAAACAAAAGCAAATGGTGAAAAATCGGCATATTGCTCTCCTTTGTTGGTGAAATTGGCAAATCGCTCATTGATGGTGACACATACTGCTAACTCAATTGTTGGAGTTGATACTCAGAATGGCGAAATGATGTGGCGTTTTGAGCATAAGAATCAATATAATATTCATCCCAATACGCCTTTGTATAAGGATGGTCTTTTATTCTGTTTTAGCGGCTATGGTAAGGGGGGCGTAATGCTTCAGTTAACTGAAGATGGTTCTAGCGTGAAAGAGCTATGGCGAAATGCCTCTGTCGACAACCAAATGGGCGGTGCTGTTTTAGTTGATGGGAAAATCTATGTGTCGGGCCACAATAATCGGATGTGGTTTTGTTTGGATTGGAAAACAGGTCAAGAAATCTACTCTTCAAAGGCTTTGGCTAAAGGGAACGTGATTTTTGCTGATGGGATGTTGTATTGTTATGGCGATAATGGAGAGATTGGATTGGTTGATGTCAAAGCGGGAGCTTTTAATAAAGTGAGTTCATTTCGTGTACCATATGGAAGCAAACAGCATTGGGCGCACCTGGTGATTCATAAAAACAGAATGTATGTCCGTCATGGAAACGCATTTATGGTGTATGAAATTTAAGAGATTATAGGGGGCAAAAGATCTCTTAATAAGACTCGTTCTTAATACTGTTTTTCTTTAGATTTATTAAGAATTAAATCGTGTTAATCAAATGTTAACGAGCTTGTTATTTGTTTAGTTTTCCTGCGAAATGAATAGGTTTGAAAGACCTGTTTTTTTGAAATTTAACAGTTCATTCTGATAATTAAGAAAATAAAAAATATAAAAATGAAACGACTGCTTTTTTTAGGCTTTGCCGCTATTACAATTTTTACTCAATGCAACTCTCCCAAACAAAAAAGTGAATGGCGAGGCCCGAATCGAACCGGTGTTTATAATGAAACAGGCTTGTTAAAAGAATGGCCGAAAGAAGGGCCTCAAATGCTTTGGTCTTTAACAGATATTCCTAAGGGATATTCTTCGGTTGCTGTGGTTGGCGATCTTGTTTATTTGACTGGGATTAAGGATTCCATGGATGTTTTATTGGCTGTTGATATGAAGGGACAAATAAAGTGGGAAGTTCCTTATGGTCGTTGTTGGGATAGTACTTTCCCCGATAGTCGATGTACGCCCACTATTGAAAATGATCGAATTTATCTTTCAAGTGGGAAAGGTGATTTGGCTTGTTTGAATGCGTTGACTGGAGAGATCTTTTGGCAGGTAAAAGCCAGTGAGAAATTTGAAGGAACTTATGGTGAATGGGGAATCTCTGAATCTCTTCTTTTATATAAGGATTTGGTTTTTTATACCCCTTGTGGCGAAAAAACGACGATGATTGCTCTGGATAAAAATACGGGCGAAACGGTTTGGGAATCTAAAAGTTTGAAAGATAAACCCGCCTATGTTTCTCCTTTGATGGTTGAGCGAAATGGTAAGAATTTGATTGTAACCGTAACAGAGAATCATATCATAGGAGTGAATCCTGAAAATGGAGAAATGGTTTGGACTTTCGACTATGCAGCATATGCGGGTGGAGAATGGAAAGCAAATATTCAAACCAACACACCACTTTATTATAATGGAAAAATATTCGTAACGAATGGTTATGATCACAAGTCTGTTATGCTGAATTTGAGTGAAGACGCATCTTCGGTGAAACTAGCTTATGTCGATTCATTAATGGATGTACATCATGGTGGTGCAGTTCGTTTAGGCGATTACGTATACGGTTCTAACTGGATACACAACCGAATGGGTAAATGGGTTTGCCTTGAATGGGAAACCGGTAAGCCAATGTATGAGACCGAATGGGAAAATAAGGGGTCCATTATTTCAGCAGAAGGTATGTTGTATTGCTATGACGAAAAAGGTGGTAATATCGCTCTATCAAAAGCAAGTCCTGATGGTTTTAAAGTGATCAGTTCCTTTAAAGTGCCTCTAGGCAAAGGGCCTAATTGGTCACATTTGGTGATAAAGGATGGTGTTTTGTATGTCCGTCATGAGGATGCCTTAATGGCCTATAATATTAAAGCGTAGTCTGAGAAGCAATGAGCAAAAAATCCCTAAATATTTTTTTTCTGTCTTTGATTGTTGGTATCGTGATCGCCATATTTATTATTTGGTTACGTTACGATCCGGTTCAGGATTTCAAAGCGAGCGTTCCGGGTTTAGATAATCGACCCAAGGCAGGAAGTGAAGCTGTGGACGAGGTGAAAATTGGAGAGAAATTCAAATTATATACAGAATACACTTCAAATTTAAAGGGGAAATGGACTCAGTTTAGAGGCGCTGAATCGGATAATATATCAAACGAGAAAATCAAACTGGTCGATAAAATTGGTCCTGAACCTAAGATATTATGGGAGCAAGATTTGGGGGAAGGGCATGCTGCGCCTGTTGTTTATAATGGGAAGGTATATTTGCTCGATTACGATGAGGTGAAAAAAGCTGATGCCCTACGTTGTTTTTCTTTAGAAAGTGGAGAAGAGATTTGGAAGCGTTCTTATAAGGTTCACGTGAAAAGAAATCATGGCATGTCGAGGACCATTCCGGCAATAAATGATAAGTATATTGTGAGTATGGGGCCGCGTTGCCATGTGATGTGTGTGAACCCTGATTCAGGTGATTTCTTGTGGGGACTCGATTTAGTGAAGAATTATCAATCTGAAGTCCCCTTTTGGTACACAGGACAATGTCCAATTATCGATAATAATGTTGCCATAATTGCTCCTGGCGGTAAAGCTTTATTAATAGGTGTTGATTGCGCTACAGGTAAAGTTTTATGGGAAACGCCTAATCCTGACGGATGGAAGATGTCACATTCCTCGGTGATGCCAATGGTTTTAGATGGTAAGAAAATGTGGGTTTATGCTGCAGTCGGCGGAATTTGTGGCGTTTCAGCCGAAGGTGACGATTTAGGACAAATTCTCTGGAAAACCAAAGACTTTTCTCCCTCAGTAGTTGCGCCTTCGCCATTGATTTATGATGATGGCAAGTTGTTTATGACCGCTGGTTACGGTGCTGGTGCTGCTCTTTTTCAAGTGAAAAAAACGGGTGAAACCTATCAGGTAGAAACCCTTCAGAAATACAAACCTAAGGATGGAATGGCATCCGAACAGCAGACACCACTTTTATACAAAGGTCGGATGTTTACCATACTGCCTAAAGATGCGGGTGCTATGCGAAATCAGTTTGTCTGTTGTGATCCTAATGATTGTACTAAAATATTATGGACCAGTGGAAAGACCGATCGTTTTGGATTAGGTCCCTATTTGGTAGCAGATGGTAAGTTTTTTATTCTGAAAGATGATGGTGAACTAACGATTGCCAGAGCTTCAACAGAGAGATTTGAGATATTGGATAAAGTGAAGCTTCTTGACGGGCATGATGCCTGGGGGCCTATGGTTATAACCGATGGCCGGTTGTTGATGCGAGATTCAAAACACATGCTTTGTATTGATTTGCGTGCCAATTAAGATTGGACTTTGAAAAGACGAGACTATGAAGAATAAGCTAACATTAATTTTTTCTATTGTGCTCCTCCTACTTCTGGTGGCATTAATTGCTGGTGATCTGTTTCTTGATAAACCCAATAGTCAAAAGAATATTTATGAGTATGATCTTAAGGCATTGAGGCAGGTTGATTCATCATTGATTGCTTATAAGGAAGTTTTCTCTTTTAAAATTAATTCAGAGGCTGTTTTCGGAATTGCTTTAGATACTAAAGATCGAATCTATGTGAGTGGTACCGATATGCTTTGGATTTTTGATTCGCAAGGGGAATTGCAATCGAGAATGAAAGTTAGAGGGGATGCTCATGCGGTCTGTATTTCCGAGTCGGGGAATATTCTTCTGGGTGTCGGGAACAGAGTTGATGTTCGCAAGCCCGATGGTAGTTTGAATAATAGTTTTCAGATAAAAGGAGCGAAAGCATATATCAGTAGTTTGGTTGAAAAAGGTGGTCGGGTTTATATTGCCGATGCCGGACAGAAAATCGTTCATCAATATACTATCGACGGAAAAAAAATCAATATTATCGGAGCTAAAAATCTTGAAAAAGGGATTCGGGGCTTTGTGATTCCAAGTCCTTATTTTGATCTCATTTTGGGGCGTCAAGGTGAGCTTTGGGTTGTCAACCCTGGGCGACATGCATTGGAGGCCTATAATAACGAAGGTGATTTGATATCAACCTGGGAGCGAACGTCTATGCAGCTTGATGGTTTTGGGGGGTGTTGCAATCCCAGTCATGTAGCCATGCTGTCGGATGGTTCGTTTGTGACCAGCGAAAAAGGATTAGAGAGAGTGAAAATTCATTTGCCATCCGGCGATTTTAAATCGGTAGTGGCAGCTCCGAGTCAATTCGATGAGGGCACTAAAGGTTTGGATTTGGCAGTTGATTCCAAGGATAGAATTCTTGTTTTGGATCCTTCCCGTAAGATGGTTCGAATTTTTGAACTTAAAGAATAAAACTGTAGTCAGAGATACATTAGATCGGAACCAGTTAAGTTATAATACAATGAATAGAAGACGTTTTTTACATCAAATTGGCAGAGGTACGATTTTAAGCGCATTAGCAATTTTCTCAGGAACGATGATTTATCGTAATCTAAACTCCGATGGAGAAAGCTGTGAATTCGATTTTGTATGTCGTAATTGTAAAAAAGTTAAGGGCTGTCGTTTACCTGATGGGATTGACTATAAGAATAAGAATTCGATACAATAACTTGTAGAAGAATGGATGATAAAGGAAAAAATAGAAGAGAGTTTATAAACACCTGTTTTCGTTTTGCGGCTGGTGCCACTTTAGTCGGCGTGACCGGTGTTTTAGCCCATAAAACAGTATCCGGGAATACGCTTTGGCAAATTGATACCACAAAGTGTACACAATGTGGACGTTGTGCAACTTCTTGTGTGATGAGCCCATCAGCAGTGAAATGTATTCATGTATGCGATATGTGCGGTTACTGTGATTTGTGTGGCGGCTATTTGCGTCCGAATGTCAAAAATATTACCACAGGTGCTGAAAACCAACTTTGCCCAACCGGTGCGATTAAAAGAAAGTATGTTGAAGATCCATTTTTTGAATACGAAATAATTGAAGATCTGTGTATTGGTTGTGGTAAGTGTGTAAAAGGCTGTGGTGCCTTTGGAAACGGATCGCTTCAATTGCAGGTGAGCCACGATTTGTGCGTGAATTGCAATCAATGCGCTATTGCACGCGATTGTCCTTCGGGAGCTTTTTCGCGCGTGCCAGCTGATGAGCCGTATAAGTTTTCAGGCTTCAAAAAAGAAAAGAAGGCTTAACCTAACTCAATACCTAAAATAGATTTCTAAATGTCAGAAATTTTAAAATATATACCACGAACCTTGAATATAAAGAAGATTGTTACGGTGCTGTCAATGTTCATTTTATTCATGACTTCAGGTTTTCCCCTTTTTGCGCAACAGCAGCGATTTCCAAAACCAGAGTTTGAATCCGGTTATACGCAGCCTGTGACTTCAATGCCTGAAGCGCGCTCTGAATTTTTTGCAATTTTCGATGTTTTTGTACTCATATTTGCACTTTCGCTTATTTCCTGGTTGATATTAAAAAGAAGATCCAGAAAAGGTGTTTTGGCTGTATCCGTATTCTCAATTCTTTATTTCGGTTTTTTTCGTGAAGGCTGTATCTGTGCGGTGGGCTCTTTACAAAATGTGATATTGGCACTCTTCCAACCGGAGTACAGTATTCCACTATCGGCCTTGGCATTTTTTGTCATCCCTTTGGTTTACACCTTATTTTTTGGTCGAACCTTTTGTGCCGGAGTTTGTCCTTTGGGAGCCATACAGGATGTTCTGTTATTGCGTCCGGTGACAATGAAAACCTGGTTGCAAAAAGTTTTGGGTTTAATTCCTTATATCTATTTAGGCCTGTCTGTTTTGTATGCTGCAACAGCTACCGATTTTATCATTTGCAGATACGATCCTTTTGTGGGAATTTACCGATTTGATGCCACCTTTTTCATGTTCTCTATCGGAGCTGTTTTTCTTCTTTTGAGTGCTTTTGTTGCTCGTCCTTATTGTCGATTCTTTTGCCCTTATGGTGTTCTTCTGAATTGGATGAGTCGTTTCTCCAAACATCATTTGACGATTACGCCTAATAAATGCATCCAATGTCGCCTGTGTGAAGATTCTTGTCCTTTGGGCGCTATTAATAAGCCCGTTCCGGTAAAGGTGATGGAAGACAGACCATCTGCAACTAAAAGATTCATAAGGTTGAGTTTGATCATACCCTTGCTTATGCTTTTGGGTGGTTGGACGCTTTCAAACTTTCATGAGAATTTGGCTAAGGTGAATTCTAAGGTTCGTCTGGCAAATGAATTGATGTCATTCAATCCTGATGTGATGTTGCCTTCTGTTGAAATTGAAGCTTTTAAATCAGCGGGGACTCCGGTTGAAGAATTGTATTCTCAGGCGGCAATTATTATTGAGCAGTTTTATGTAGGAGCCTGGATTTTGGGTGCCTTTTTAGGTCTGGTTTTCGGGCTGACTTTATCAAGTTTATCGGTATTTAAATATCGTGAAGACTATACGCCAGATAAAGGGGAATGTGTGAGTTGTGCCCGTTGTTTAAAATATTGTCCGGTTGAGAAGTGATCTCAAATTTATACTTGAATTGACTTAGGAATTAGATAAAAATATGAATACTAAATTTTCAAATAAAACAATCAATCTTCCTCTTTGGCGAGGAGTCGCTATTGTATCCGGCATTTTTGCCATATTGATTTGTACCATGGTTATTGTCAACTATATTCAAATTAATAAGGTTGATCCGGTTAATACCGAAGTGATTAATTCTTTGGTGGAACGATTGAATGACAACCCTGGTGATAATCAACTACGAGAGCAAATCAGGGAGATGGATTTATTGGTTCGTAAAGCTTTTTTCACCAACCAGTGGGAAGTGAGAACGGGAGCTTACCTTTTATTGCTTTCTCTTATTGTGATGATTATTGCCATGCAGATTATGAGAATGGGCAAAAAAACATTGCCTTCAGTTGATGAAGCGTATAGCCAAAATATAATCAGCTATCAGCAAAATGCCAGAAAATGGGTTGGTCTTGGAGGTTCAGCCTTAGTACTTGTGACTTTGATATTGGCTTTTATCACGCATAAAGATTTGGGAACACGATTTACCGATGCGGCGAAAATCGCAAAGGCAAAAACTGAACGTGCCAATGAAGTGAGGCCGGCTGCCGCAGTGGCTGATAAATCCAAAGAAGTTGAGAAAGAGCTTGCTGGAGCAGAAGTAAATACTGAAAACAAAGAAATTAAAAAGACTGTTGAGACACCTGTTGAAGAGACAGCACAAGCAAAGCCTGTTGAAAAAGCAGAAGAAGCTAAAAAAACGCCTGATGCTAAAAAATATACAGGCCAATATCCGAGTAAAGAGATGATGGCAAACTTCCCTTCCTTCAGGGGACCAGGAGGAAATGGAATTGCTTATCACAAAAATATACCGACAGAGTGGGATGGAGCTAGCGGAAAGAATATCAAGTGGAAAGTGACGACAGCTTTACATGCCTATAATTCTCCCGTCATTTGGGGAGATAAGCTTTTTTTATCAGGAGCTGATGCGAATCAAAGAGAAGTGTATTGTTACAATACACAATCTGGGAAATTAATCTGGACAGCCAAAATTGGGCAGATTCCAGGTTCACCAGATCAGGTTCCTGATGTAACCCCTGATACCGGATATGCAGCATCAAGTTTAAGCACCGATGGGGAATCCGTTTTTGCTATTTTTTCTAATGGTGATCTGATTGCTCTTGATATGAATGGGAAACCCGTTTGGTCTAAGAATTTAGGATTACCTGATAATCATTATGGACATTCATCTTCTTTAGTTGTTTTTGAGGATAAGTTGATTGTTCAGTATGATCATAAAAAAGGAGGGAAAGTGATGGCTTTTTCGACTAAAACAGGTGATGAATTGTGGAGCACAGCCAGAAAAGTGAAAGTATCGTGGGCATCTCCGGTTGTCGTTAAAAATGGCGACCGAGCGGAGGTTTTGTTAGCTGCTGATCCTTGTGTGGCTTCCTATGATGCGTTGACTGGTGAAGAGTTGTGGAAGCTGGATTGTATAACTGGTGAAGTGGGCCCATCTGTGGCTTATGCCAATGGAATCGTCTTTGCTCTTAATGAATATGCCAGTTTGGTAGCTATCAAAACAGGTGATCAGCCGGAAATTCTTTGGGAGGCTTACGATTATTTATCGGATGTTCCAAGTCCTGTTGCCACGGACAAATATCTATTTGTAGTGACATCCTATGGTCTTGTGGCTTGTTACGATGCTTTATCAGGAGAACTTTATTGGGAGCATGAGTTTGATAATGGTTTTTATGCCTCGCCAATCTTGGTTGATGGTAAGATATATTTAATAGATAGAGCAGGAAGCATGCATATTTTTAAGGCTGATAAGGAATTTGTTTCCATTGCGACATCAAATATAGGTGAAAAGACAGATTCAACACCTGCCTTTGCAGATGGTCATATTTTTATCCGAGCAGGAAAGAACCTTTATTGTATTGGAAAGTAAAGATTCTGATGATTTGAAAAAGAAACCATGAATAAGATAACCGACATAGTAGATAGAATCGTTGAAGAGAAAGGGAAGTTACCTGAAAAAGTGATTTCCATTTTGCAGGCCATTCAAGCTGAGCTCAACTATTTGCCAGAAGAGGCTTTAAAACGTGTTTGCGAAATCACAGAGATTACTCAAGCTCAGATTTCCGGGATCTCAACCTTTTATTCTCAATTCCGTCATCAACCGGTAGGTGAACATATCGTTCGTGTTTGTGTGGGGACAGCTTGTCATGTTAAGGGTGCAGGTCAGGTTTACGATGCTTTTCGAAGAGAATTGAGTTTGCCTGATGGGAAAGATACAGATACGGATAAAAAATTCACGCTTGAAGAAGTCGCCTGTTTGGGCTGTTGTACGCTGGCTCCTGTGGTGCAGATAGACGATGTGACCTATGGGCATGTCGAAACCGGAACCGTTAAGGATGTGCTTGAAGATTTTCTTTCGAAGGAGGGAATTCAAGAAGAAGAGAAAATAAGAACGCTCTCAGAAAAAGGTTTGCCTCAAGGTGAAATCCGAATCGGATTGGGGTCTTGTTGTATTGCAAGTGGCAGTTCTGGAGTGAAAGAAGCTTTGGAGGAAAGCTTGGATAGTAGTGGTATCAATGTTGATGTGAAACAAGTTGGTTGTGTTGGTGTTTGCAACCAGGTACCGATGATGGAAATTCACAAACCTGGAGAGGAAGCTGTCTTTTATACAAAATTAAAATCTGAAGATGTTGGGGATATTATTCAAAAGCATTTTCAGTCCAAAGGATTTTTGAATCGATTCAAAAGTCGATTTTACAATTATGCTGAGAATTTAACTTTCAGCGACATGCCTCAAACTTCTGGCAGGTATCGAGCTAATGAAGAAAAAACGCCCATTGCTGAGTTTCTAAAAGGGCAAGTGAATATTGCAACAGAATTTAGAGGCCTGATCAAGCCATCCGATTTTGATGAATATAAAAGTAAGGAAGGCTTTTCGGCTCTGAAAAAATGTTTGAAAGAACTGTCCCCCGATCAAATTATTGATGAGATTGAAAAAAGCGGCTTAAAAGGACGGGGAGGAGCTGGTTTTCCGTCTGCTATAAAATGGCGCTTGGTACAGAAAGCTCAAGCCGATAAGAAATTCATCATTTGCAATGGCGATGAGGGAGACCCAGGTGCCTTTATGGATAGAATGCTCTTGGAATCTTACCCATTTAGAGTGATTGAAGGGATTATTATTGGTGCTTATGCTGTAGGTGCTACGGAAGGACGTTTATATATTAGAGCAGAGTATCCTTTGGCGGTAGAGCGGATTCGGGAAGGCATAAAAATCTGTAGAGAACAGGGTATACTTGGTGAAAACATATTAGGTTCCGATTTTTCTTTTGATATGGAAATCTTCGAAGGAGCAGGTGCTTTCGTATGCGGAGAAGAAACAGCCTTGATTGCTTCTATTGAAGGCAAGCGAGGCATTCCACAATTGAGACCACCTTATCCGGCTGAAAAAGGACTTTGGAATCAACCCACACTTATAAATAATACGGAGACCTTCTCTCTTGTTCCCTGGATACTAAGAAACGGATCGAATAAGTTCAGTGAGATTGGAACGGATAAAAGTAAGGGCACTAAGGTTTTTGCTTTGGCGGGTAAGATCAATCGAGGAGGACTGATAGAGGTTCCTATGGGGATTTCGATTCGTCAGATTGTTGAAGAAATTGGGGGTGGTATAGCCGGTGGAAAGAAATTTAAAGCCGTGCAAATTGGAGGTCCTTCAGGGGGATGTATTCCTGCTTCAATGGCGGATACAACAATTGATTTCGACTCTTTGAAAGAAATTGGTGCCATGATGGGATCAGGAGGATTAATTGTTCTTGATGAATCGGATTGCATGGTGGATATTGCTCATTACTTTTTGTCTTTTACTCAGGATGAATCTTGTGGGCGATGCACTTTCTGTAGAATTGGAACGCGTCGGATGCTTGAAATTCTGGAGAAGATAAAAACAGGTAAGGGCAAACTTGAAGATCTGGATCTGCTTGAAAAATTGGCAATCAATACCAAGAAAGGGAGTGTTTGTGGTTTGGGACAAACGGCACCAAATCCCGTTTTATCAACCTTGAAATATTTCAGACACGAATATGAAGCTCATATTAATGGGACTTGTCCATCAGGAAAGTGTGAACGTTTAATTAAGTATGAAATAAAGGATGAATGCACAGGTTGTACAAAATGTGCACAGCGATGTCCGGTTGATGCTATAAAGGCCAAGCCTTATGAATTGCATGAAGTTGATAATGAACTTTGTATTAAATGTGACATTTGCAGGCAAATTTGTCCAGTTGATGCAGTCGTTGTACGATAAAAAGGAATTCAATTTAAAATCAGTAATCTGATAGATATCGGTTATGGTAAGAATAAAAATTGACAATAAAGATATAGAGGTATCTGCAGATACAACCGTTTTAAAGGCTGCTGAATCTGTAGATACCTCTATATCTTTATTGTCAATTTATATTCTTATCATAATCGATATCTATCAG
>Ga0193952_1000531_pt1 | contig 15822 bp, 16 predicted proteins | sample BB_3_MG_FD_140368 | JGI IMG/M metagenome (GOLD analysis project Ga0193952, IMG submission 140368) | Microbial mat bacterial communities from the Broadkill River, Lewes, Delaware, United States - BB_3_MG | ecosystem: Environmental > Aquatic > Freshwater > River > Microbial mats | place: USA... | reverse complement strand
GTATGGCGCAGCTAAAACAGCTCTTAAAGATCCTAGCGACGAAAAAGCTGTGGCGCTTCGCGACAAGCACCAAACCACTTTAACCAGCCTTAACATCAACTGCTTGGTTTGCCACAACCGTATGGCAATCACTCACAAGTGGACTGATGGCTATCCTCAGGATGGAGCTGTCTATGGTTCTTCTGAAGGTGAGCATGAGGACGAAGCTTTCCCTCACGCCAAAGTCAGCCCGATCATGAGTGAATCAATCTTCTGTGGTCAGTGTCACGGGCTCGGAACAAACGTTGAGTTGGATAACCCGACACAGTGTGCAACTGCTTATGGAAGTTACCTTTGGGCTTATACTGCGGAAGGTGGAACAGAGACTTGCCAGGAATGCCACATGGAAAAAAGTGGTCTTGGTCACGATATGCAAAGCTATCGTTCTAAGGTGATGTCTGATGCTGCCGTTGATTTCGAAGTTGAAGCTTACGCAGCAAAATGGCGTGACGGAAGACTTGTCACTCCTAAGGCAATCGTCAAGGTCAAAATGACCAACCGGACTGGCCATGCCATCCCTGATGGCTGACCGACTCCTAACCGACTGGTTCTGTCGGTAAGTGCAGTTGATAGCGAAGGTGATGAGTTGTACAGTCAGGAAAAGATTTACATGCCGATGCCACAAAAACTGGGGCGCGGCGATGAAATGGGCCGTGGTCCTTACGAGAAGAGTGGCATTATCAATGATACCGGACTTCCACCAGGGAAATTGGTTGAAGAACATTTTGAAATTCCATTTTATACCGAAGATATCACAGATGATGACGATCGTGTTCTTGAGCGAAAGTTGTTGGACAATGAGCTTGAAATAAACGTTAAGCTCTGGTATCTGCCTTACGGTAACAAGCAGAGTGATCCTTTCCTCTGGCAGGAATACACACAAAAGGTGTCAGTGAGCGAATAACTGCTGAGTAACCACCTGTAACACACCGATACGGCTGTCGACCCTGCGATATATTTGCATTGATTCGGCAGCCGTATTTTTTTTGCTCCCGTTTCTATCCATGTTAAACTTCGGTTGAATATTAACCATCTGCAAATTTCCGTATGTAAACTAATTGGCCTGATAAGGGCACGCAACCTTACCTATGATAATGATCAGACGACTATATTGCTTTTCTTTTTTACTTCTATCCATGATGGCAGTGGCGGGGTGCAGCCAAGTTCCGGGTGACGGATCAACCTGCGCAAAATGCCATTTAGGATTGGAATTGGCATCTGAAACTCACATGGAATGTGTTTCTTGTCATGGTGGTGACCCTCAAGAACCAAACGAAAAAGCATCACATCAAGGTATGTACGGGCCTAAAAATCCGGCAGATCCTAAATACTGGGATAAGACCTGTGGACGATGTCATCCTTACCAGCTTGATCGGGTCAGGGCAAATTTGATGTATACGAATACCGGGATGATCAAAAACGCTCAGGCAACCTGGGAGGGAGAAGACGGGTTTCTCTACAGCACGAACAAGGAAATCGTCCCTAATGCTAAGGGGGAACAAACAGAGCTCAAGCCAGTCGCTGAATTGGATAATCTTGCTGGAGAACTCTACCGAAAAACATGTTCTTTATGTCACATTGGTATTGATTCTAATCAAGTCTGGTCGGGCAGCCATGCGTCTGGTTGCGGGGCCTGCCACTTCCCCTATAATAATAACGCCACCTACCAAGGCAATGATCCAACCGTCAAAGGGCAATGGCCCCATTCTGCCAGCCATAAAATGGAAAATCTTCCCGATAACAATGTTTGTGTTCGTTGTCACAATCGCAGTGGCCGAATCGCTCTTTCTTATGAAGGGCGCAATGATGGCAATAATAGCCTTGTCCCAACGCGAAATGGTGAACCCGGTCCTGATATTATCAGTGGTGTTCGCAATGCCACACGGATTCAGCCAGATATCCACCATGAGAAGGGGATGGAGTGTATTGATTGTCATACCTCACGCGATATCATGGGCGATGGCTATGCTTATGAAAACATGTATCAGCAAACAGAAATTACCTGTGAAGATTGCCATGGAACTCTCTCAGAGCGCCCACGGGTAGAACCGATCAGCCGTGAAAATGACGAAGTGTTGCGCGAGTCGGCACATTACAAAAAGCCGATGAAGCAAGGCGACCAGATGGTGTTGACCTCTAAGGGGCGCAAATACTCGAATGTATTTATTGCGGAAGAAAAGATTTGGGTTCAAAGTAAGCGGACAGGTCAATTACATGAGAGCAAAGTGATTACCGGAACTCCAGAGCATTCGATTGTCGGACACGAAAGGATGGAATGTTATTCATGTCATTCCCGTACGGTTGTTCAATGCTATGGTTGTCATACGACCTACGATCAGGGGAAGCTAGGTCTTGATCATATCAAGGGTAAAAGAACTCCCGGTCAATTTGAGGAAACGGAGGATTATCGCATGATCTATCCTTTCCCTCTGGCACTTAATCAACGTGGTAAAATTTCACCGGTGACCCCTGGCTGCCAAACTTTTGTCAGCGTTATTGATTCCGAAGGTAAGAAAGTTCTGGATGAATATGTCACGCTTTTTAAAGGGAAGGAACAGTTACGTTTTGCTCCTTTCTTTGGGCATAATACTGGAACAAAAGCAATCGGTTGTGGTGAATGTCATGCCAATCCGGCGTTTCTAGGTTTTGGCCAGCATGTTGTCGAGGGCGATAGTATTGAGTCGACATTGATCTGTGAAAAATCTGAAGAGAAGCCACTGGATGGATTCATTACCATGAATTATGGTGAAGTCAGAGCTTTCTCAGCGATTACGCGTGAAGATTCGCGGCCGTTTATGACCGATGAAATTAAGAAAATCATGGCGGTTAATTTATGTTTGGTTTGTCATGATGACCCCAAGGATCCCATTTATCAGAAAGAACTTGATTATAATGTCCTGGACACTTGTCTTAAGCGTTCTAATACTGTTATGCAGTGAATTCCCTTCAACTGCTGTTGCGGCATCGCGGCCTGTGCAGCTTGAGGGGGTTCATGGCAACCTGGCATGTAGCGATTGTCATGGGGCTGATGTTGCATTGACACCGCGGCCTTCGTCACTGGCCGTTCGGGCCAGTGGTTGCACCAGTTGTCATCAAGGGTATGACCATATCTTTGACCAAGCGATGACAACGCGACAGGCAGAACAAGAGTTTGTTGATCGAACGTTCAGTTCTGTTGATACCGATTTTTACGCCAACAATTGCACTAGTTGTCACGTGTCTGATTGTCTCGACTGCCATGGTGGGAATGGACATAAGATTGCGAGTGCGACCCAGGACGAGTGCCTTTCATGTCATAAAGGTTATTTTGTTGGTCGAGAATATCTTGGTCGGGCGCCACGCGAGGACCATCCTCGCTATAAACGGGGGCCAAAACATCTGGGTGAGCAAGCGCTGAAAATGCTTCCTGATGTGCACGCAGAACTTGAGATGGAATGCAAAGACTGCCATTCGATGAAAAGTCTGATCGCAGGGCAAAAAGCGTCAAAAAACTGCGTTGATTGTCACCAACCCGACACTGCTGTCGTCGAGCATAGCATCGCTGCACATATGGATAAGATGGAATGTTACTCTTGTCATTCTGCATGGGCAGCGCAGGAATATGGCAGTTTCTACTTACGACTTGGGGACAATAACAGAGAGGCGGAAAAAGCGTTTAAGACCCCACCTCTGAAAGGTGAATACCTGGTCAGAACCTATTTGAGAAAACAGGATTCGCCAGCTTTAGGCTTGAATGCTCAGGGGCGTTATAGTCCGATAAGGCCACAGTATATTACCTATTATTCAGACCTGCGTGGTGAGGGGGCTCCTGAAGTTGAAAACCGTTTACTCAACGCCGAGTGGAAAGCATTTTTTCCGCATACAATACGTGCTGGGACGGTTATGTGTGATAGCTGCCATGATGATCGGCGACGATATTTATTGGAGGCTGAGGAAGATAGACTCTACCGCATTGATCTTGATGGCTTGGGCTTGAGCTCCTTCTGGGACCAACAAGGGCAAACGATCCATCAAGGTTCATTTGTCAGTCCAGAACAATTTTTGCAGATTAAGAAAAAAGACTCAGACTATACGAAAGCTTATATAAAACGATGGAAAAGCCTACTCGGTCACGACGAAAATTTCTTAAAGGAATAGCATTTTTCGGCATCTTTGGTGGACTGCTTTGGCGTTTTTTAGTTCCTGCCAAAAAACGCCATAAAAAAGCATTGCTCGAAGTTCAAAAGAGCGATATCCCGTTGCGAGGAGCCTTGGTTTTTAAACGCTCAAGAGCTGTTGTTATCCGCCAAGAAAAAGAGATTTACGCTCTCAGCCTTGTTTGCACTCATCTCGGTTGTACGGTCAACGTAACGGCAGAAAATCTTGTTTGCCCATGTCATGGAAGTGTTTTTGACCGTGAAGGGCATGTGTTGAAAGGTCCTTCAGACAAACCACTAAAGCGATTAGAAGTCGAAGAACAGGGGGATAAACTGGTGGTGTTGGTATGAAACAGAATGACGATTTTGTCAAAGAGTTCGTCAAGCATCTCTTCCCACGTGTTGTTTTAAAACGCAATCTGCGTTTGACTTACACTTTTTGCTTGGGGGGATTAGCGTTTACTGCCTTTCTGGTCTTAATTCTCTCTGGTGCGTTGCTGCTATTTCATTATCAACCCTCCACAACGGGTGCTTTTGAATCAATTCTTTATATTGAAAATTCGGTGCCGGGGGGCTGGTATATACGCAATCTCCACCGCCTCGCCTCAAACTTTTTTCTTGTCCTTCTTTTTCTCCATACCTTACGTGTTTTGTTGACAGGGGCTTATCGAAAACCACGTGAGCTTAATTGGCTCATTGGTTTCGGCTTGCTGTGCCTGGCCCTGTTTGAGGGCTATACTGGTTATCTCCTGCCGATGGATCAATTGGCTCTGTGGGCAACCCAGACTGGTATGAATCTATTGGCAACACTTCCTTTTGGCGAGCTGTTACGCAGTTTCCTGGTCCCTGATGATATTGGGCAGCCGATGTCACTGATACGTTTTTATGTCTTACATATCGCCCTTATTCCCTTGAGTATGTTGGTTTTATGCATGCTGCATTTTTACCGGATTCGTAAGGACAAAGGAGCTTTGCCATATTTATGAGTGAGTATGTAAAGTCTTCACCCTATTTTTTCAGGATCCTCAAGGTTTCCTTTGTCGCACTGGTTCTCCTTTTACTTATTCTGGCCTTTTTCATCCCGGCACCACTTCAAGGGCCAGCCGACATCAGCCGTGTTCCTAATCCCTCTAAATCGGCTTGGTTTCTCATGTGGACTCAAGAGTTGGTCAGTTATTCAAATTTGATGGTTTATCTGATTATGGGGTTGGGAGTTTTTTTCATCGTTCTGCCCTGGTTATCTATCAGTCCAAAGGCGGATAAAGCCCGCTGGTTTGGCGCGGATCAAAGAGTTGTGAACATCCTTGTCCTCATCAGTTTTGTGAGCATCCTTGTGCTGACTGTGATTGCCATCTGTTTTCGGGGGGAAAATTGGTCTTTCGTATTTGGCTTGTAATTCTGCTCTCAGCGACAAATCTGCTTGCTGCAGATCGACTAGCACCGGCCAATCACTGTTTGGAGTGTCATCCGACCCATTACACAGAGCTTGGAACCTGTGTCTCGTGTCATCGTGGATTTTCTGGGACCGCCCGTCTTAATATCGCCCATGAGGGATTGATCGCCGCCCGTTTCTCTTCCTTTACCATCAGCAATGACCCGATCGCAAAACAGGGCCAACAACGTGTGGAAAACTACGCCTGTCGCAGGTGTCATATCAGTGCTGAAAAAGGCAATCGCCTGGCTGCTAATCTTGATTATTCTCAGTTGGAAAAGAATCCTGAAGAACTGGAAGAATCGATTCAGTCACCCGTATTGTTCATGCCCGAATTCCATTTCAATCAGCAGCAAATCACTGAATTGATCAATGCTATTCTTTTAGGTGGACAACAATTTAAGGTTCCTGATCATGAGCTGCCTGAGGTCGTTCACTTTGAGGGAGAGGAAACCAGTCGTGAGTTTCAATTTGAAAAACACTGCGGAAGCTGTCATCGCGTTTTGACGGCACGCTTTGGTGGTTTGGGAAGTGGTTTTATCGGACCTAATCTCTCCGGTCTATTTTCTGAGTTTTATCTGTTGAATTACGGTGATGACAAACAACGCTGGTCGATTGCAAACCTGGAGAAATGGCTTAAAAATCCACGCAAAATCCGCCCATTTACACAAATGCCACCGCTTGAGTTGAAAAAAGAAGAATTTGAGCGTATCAGCACTGAATTACAGCACAGTGATCTAGATCATGAGGCTCTTCCCCAATAAACCAAGCTGTTATCGCCGTTTAAAATTCATCACTCGAGTCCTGTCCCCAATTCTCAAATCCCCATGACTTTAATTTGGGAACCCATGGTGAGCGCGTTCTTTCGACTGGTTTTAAGGTCTTATCCTCCATTTTATTAAGAGCGGTTGGTTTTGTTTCGCGATTGATCACAGCAGGCTTGCTCGACTGAGTTCGGCTACCTGCAACATTGTCTTCAACCTGAATGCTGTTCGGAATAGGGGATGGTTTGAACGGCTCAGAAGGGGGCTCTTGATCCTGAGCGGGGGAAGTGATTTCAACGGGAGTGGCCGAGACCTTTGGGTTCGGTTGTTGGCCCGTTACCATCGCTGGTGGATTCTTGCCAGTGAGAACCCGTTGTTGAAGTCCTGAAAAGACTTCTTTGACTCCTGTTACAGGCGCAGGTGGATTCGTAACGGCAGGGTAAAAATAATCGACAGCCGTTACTGGCATTTCTGTGGCGGGGTCCATAAATTGAATGTGGAGGCTATTCAATCGCGTGATAACCTCTCCTTCATCGGTTATGTCTGGGCTGTTTTGAGTGGAGTAACTGAATAGAAGATCTGGATCGGCACCGGAGTCATCAATCTGAAATCCCACATCTGTCAATTCTGCTCGGATTGCCTGGGTTAAGTTCCATGGGTCCTGGTGGGGGCTTTGGAATTTGATGACTTCGACCTGATCCCAATTGACAGCTGGAGAAACATTGACATGAAGGCTTGAACAGCCTGACATGGCAAACAACATAATCACATAAAGGTGTCTGGATAATCGACACTGTTTCAAAGATCTCAATGATAAAAGAGTACGAACCATCAGGCTGTCTGTTCCCTTTAGTGATTGTTGAGTCATTGTTCTCTGTCTCCACGGAATCATAAATAAAAGTAGTGGTATGCTCGCTTTTCTCAAGAAGTGTGAATCATAGCAAAAATTGATTCAAAACATAGAAAAGAATGAACGTTTATCGATAAACCGGTGTCATTGCATCGACTTGTTGGTGGGGCAATAATCGCCTATTTCGTTGTGATGGCGCGCGGAGATAGTGGTTCATGGTCGAAGAGAGAACCTCAAGTTGTAATTATCGTAGCATTTGACGAGTTTTCCTTAGTTCTATTTACTTATGCTATTTCCAAACCATTTCCTTGTGATCTCGTCATATTTACCATTCTGTATTAATATTTGTTTTCCTCTGTCGAAGGCTTTTAATAGTTCCTTCCCTTCGGCGTTGCTCTTCATCGTGACCAGGTATTCCTCTGTAGAATCAAAAACAGGAAGTTTTCTGAATTTATGATTCCAGTTATGCTGTCGCAAAGTGTAATCCCAATTAGCTTCGTAGCCAAGGAAACCATCGATACGGCCAACATCAAGCATCTGAAACCCTTGCCAAATTTTAGAAATTCCAAGCTTGTTAGCTTGGGTGTTCGCTCTCCATTTATCTCCATAGTTAAATTCTGTTTTTACGCCAATCGTAAGGCCCTTGAGTGAGCTTAGACCTTTCCATTTAATTGTACTCGTAGATCGTACATAAACCACAAAATTGGCCTGATTGATGGGGGTCTCAGAGAAAAAAAACATCTTTTTCCGATCTTCATTGACTCCTGTTGGAAAAAGAATATCTGTTTTGTTATTTTTAAAGTTATGGACAGCTCTTGGCCATGGTCTGATGGATAAGTGAATGGTATAGCCCATTTCATGGAAACTCTCGCGGACAACATCCCAACTATAACCTCGAAAGCCAACAGCATCTTTCCCTACAGGGATAACTTGATCGATTTTGTGTTTTTCGTCAGCCATGCAAAAGGGTGCATAATCGCCTAATGTTGATATGGTAACAATTTTATCATCAGCATAACTGCTAGTGAAAATTGCAGATAAAATCAGAATCGTGAAAATGGCTTTATTGAACATCTGACTCCCAAATGTTGTTATCTCCCGAGTTTTATAATAATGATGAATGATAGCAGAGATTCATTTAAAGCATAGAAAAGAATCAGGTGGATGGCCAGTCAGCCACTCTAGGCAACTTACCAGATCGATATTGAACAGGTCAGATTTTTAGACTTTTTGAACGAAAGAATGGCATAAAAAATCGGACATTTACTGTATTAAAAGTAAATGTCCGATTTTGTTCTGGAGCCGCTGATCGGAGTTGAACCGACTACCTGATCATTACGAGTGAACTGCTCTACCAAATGAGCTACAGCGGCAACGATTATAGCTGGATTATCTAGTAATAATAGTCTCTTATATTGGTTTTTTGAATCTTCAGACTTACCTTTCGGTTGCTGAGATTGAGGATTATGCTGCTGTAGGCGCTGTCTGTCAAGTGAGTTTTGTTGTTATATAAAACGTTATACTCCATCGTTTCTTAACTTATATGTGAATTCCATGTGTCAGTATGGTTGGAACATAAATGGAGTTAAGATTTTGTTTTCCTGTATGTCTATGAGGCGTTCTCCCATATGTATTCTGCACGTTACTTAATGGGTTCAGGGGATTTCCCCCTGAACCCAAGCGATCCTTCTGTTTTGCTGTCCGCTAAAACTTGCCAAAAGCCGTATCATCTAAAGCGGTCTGTGGAGGATATTCTTTATACGCAGGAGAAGCTTCCATTCTGCCCCAACCTGTAGTGGAAGGACTCGCAGGAACACTCTTTATAATTTGTGATGGATTGACGTTTGCCCCTTTCAGTTTGAACTGTCGAATCATTTGCTGGAGTTGTTCTGACTGAATGGACAGTTCTTCTGCTGCGGCGGCACCGGCCTCGGCATTAGCAGTGTTCTGCTGAGTCACCTGATCAATCTGCCCCAAACCTTCGCTCACTTGTGACAGACCCACCTTTATTTTTTCTTGAGGACCCTACTCCATTTCTCATTGTCATAAAATTATTGTCGCTACGATTTTTGTCTTCTTGTTTTGTTGTTCCATATGGCATTGGCGGAAAAGATACCGAGTGCTGCCCAGATAAATAGAAAACTGATGAATTGGTTCGCCGAAAAGGGCTCATGATAGAGTCTAATTGCCAACAAAAAATGCAAACTCGGTGTTATATACTGAAGAAAGCCGATGGTTGTCAGTTGCAGACTTCGGGCGGCAACGACAAACAATAGAAGTGGTACTGCTGTAATAACACCAGCGAGCGGTAACAGTAGATCGAGACGTAGTGTTCCAGTCAGAAAATGTCCCTGCTGAGTTGAGCCTAAAAACAGAATGTAAGCGAGGGCCAATGGAGCGAGAAGCAAGGTCTCAATTGTCAAACCAACGGTGGCATCAACTTTTGCCAATTTGCGCAATAAACCATAGAAGCCAAAAGAACTCGCGAGAACCAGGGCAATCCAAGGGAACTGACCTTGGTGAAAAGCCAAGTTCAGGACGCCGATAGCGGCAAGTAGGACACTCAGTTGTTGTCGCCAATTAAGCCTTTCTTTTAGAAAAATAAAGCCAAGCAAGACGCTAATCAATGGCGTCATGAAATATCCGAGACTCGATTGCAATACCTCTCCGCGCTGGACAGCAAAGATAAAAACCAGCCAATTTGTTGCAATCAGAAGGGTCGAACCACAGAGAGTCAGAAGGGTCGATCGATCTTTTAACGGCGCAATGATGGTGCCGAGTTGCTTTTTGAATCCGAGCAGTAAAAACAGAAAGGCCAGGGACCAAAAGATCCGGTGGCTGACGATTTCCAGCGGAGTCGCTCCATGAAGAGCTTTGAAGAAAACAGGGAACGATCCCCAGAAAGTGTAGCAAAAAAGGCCACAAAGAACACCCTGACGGGTTTTTGATCGTGCTGATTTTTCTAAATTTGTTGACGGCATTAACTGGCTTTCTTACTTTTCAATAGCTCGAATATCGATTGTATTATCGTAAAATGTGCTGCCACGACCGGCATCGGTCAGCCGCTGTGATGTCAGGGCATTGACGGAACGTTTTCCTGGTGCAAATTCCATCCACCAGACGCCTTCAGCAACTGCGATTCCTGTCGGAACTTTATCGGTGATCTTGAGGATAAATGTGACCTCGCCCAGTTCGTTAAAGGCGCAGACCTTCTGTTCATCAGTGAGTTGCCGCGACGCTGCTTCCTGTGGATTTATTTGCAACAGCATTGCTTCCTGCTTAAGGCGTAAATCGTCACGTTCCTGAAATGTTGAATTAAGCGCATGGAGCGAAGGGGCTGTCATCAAACGTAACGGATAGTCACCATTATGTGGTGGCAGATAGCGTGGCAGAGGCTCGTCTAACTTTGGATTATAAATTTCTATCTTGCCACTTGGGGTTGCATAACTGTCTGAGTTTGGAATGTTCAGTTCCACAGCTTTGCCTGTTGAGAATTTCTTCATATCGATATTTTCTAGCAGAGGGCTGGTGGAGTCCAGAAGTTGTTCGATCATCTCTTCTGCATTTTTGTGAAAAATCGGGTCATCAAAGCCCATTCCTTGAGCCAGTAATGCAAAGGTGTCCCAGTTCGATTTACTCTGTCCTACTGGTGAAATGACCGGGAATGAGCGTTGGGTATAGTAGTGTCCATATGAGCGGTAGATATCGCTGGTTTCCAACGATGAACAGGCCGGGAGCACAATGTCTGCGTAGAGAGCTGTATCGGTCATGAAGCGTTCGTAGACAACCGTGAAGAGGTCTTCTCGGGCTAAACCGGTCACCACTTTATTTTGATCTGGATTCACCGCCGCAGGGTTCGCATGATAGACATAAAGGCTTGCAACGGGTGGATCTAACGGTTTGGTTAAAACATCACCCAGTTGATTCATGTTCATTGTTCGTGGCATTTCGGCGAGAAAATCGGTGCGTTCTATCATCTTCATATTGTAAGCCGAACCTGTACTGGTTCCGACAAAACAACCTCCTCCCGGTTTACCATAAGCACCCACCAGCGCTGGCAGGGTGACGATGCTGCGAACACTCATGGCACCGTTGATGTATCGGGACAAGCCACTGCCCAGAATGATATATGGGGCCGAAGCTTGTCCGAAAGATTTAGCCATCTGTTCCAAGATCGGAATGTCAACTCCAGTCAACGTTGAAACATGCTCCGGCGGATAGTCCGGTAAAATCTGATTTTTCAATTCTGGAAACCCTTGAATTTTTTCCGCCAGAAACTGATCATCTGTCAGGTTGTCACGTACTAAAATATGCATCAAACCTAAGGCCAGGGCTCCGTCACTGCCCGGTTTGACCAGAACTGTATTGTCTGCAATGGCTGCTGTTGGCGTTTCGTAGGTTTCAATCAGCCAGACTTCAGCACCGTTAGCTCGTGCCTTTTTGATCCCAGGAAGGGTATGAATGCTGGTTGCTGCGGTGTTACTTCCCCATAGAATGATGAAATCACTCTGTTCCACGTGATTAGGGGGAGGGGCTGGTGTCTTGCCCATAACCATTTCCCAACCGAGGCCTTTTGCTGAGGCACAGATGGTGCGTTCTAAGAGTGATGCCCCAAGTCGATGAAAGAAAGGATGACCGGCGTTGCGTTGAACCTGTCCCATTGTTCCGGCATAAGAGTAGGGGAGTATCGCTTCTGCTCCCTGCTGCTCAATAATATTTCGCCATCGATGGCAGATCTGTGTGATCGCTTCATCCCAGGAAATAGGTTGGAATTGTCCTGTTCCTTTAGGACCGGTGCGGAGCAAAGGGGTGGTCAGGCGACGAGCCGAGTGAACTGTGTCATGATAACGATTCATCTTGCTGCACAGAAACCCCTTGGTGTGCGGATGCTCAGGATCGCCTTTGACACTGATTGCTTGACCATCTTCGACTTCGATCAACAGGCCACATGCATCGGGGCAATCGTAGGGGCAGACAGAACGAACCGTTTCGCAGGCCATAGCAGACTCCAGAAATTTATGTGAGAGATTCATTGAACTGAAGACGCAGTATACACCTGTTGATCCATTTCAGATATAAAAACGCTCCTGCATCAATGCAGGAGCGTCTTGGAAGAACAGCTGCGTGATAAAATGACAGCAGGTTAGCTTTTGTACCTTTTAATCAACTGGTCGGCGAAGTTTGGATCCTTTTTATTGACCTCAAAAATAACAGTTTCTCCTCCTGGCCCGCCACCTAGTTGTGTCTTCGTATAGGGTAAATGCTGATGTTCAACGAAAAAATCACGTGTTTTGGGATTGCCGATGACGTAGATTCGACCATTGTATTTATAAACAGAGAAATTGTCGCCCTGACTCGTCACTAAAAAGGGGATTTGGTTGTATTTTGTAATCAAATTGTCGACGAAGGTTGAATCTTTTTTTGCGACTTCAAAAACCACGGTCTCACCATTAGGGCCAGCACCCAGGATGGTTTTGGTATAGGGCAGATGTTGATGTTCAGCAAACATTTTATGCATTTTTTCACTGCCAGTCACGTAATGTCGATCTGCATAGGACCAGACAATAAGGCCATCAGCGCTATAAATGCTTTTGGGGCTAGAAATTTGAGCCTGTTTTCCATTCGTCGCGCAACCGGCGGTGACAAGCAGCGCCAGCAACAGGATCAGTGACCATACTTTCTTCATGAACGTTCTCCTTTAGGTATGAAAATTATTGCTGAACTTAACCAGCTCTCAATGAGTAAATGATGTGTGTGCTGTTAGGAACGGGTTAGTTCTTTGTCTTGCCTACATGACCAAAGTACTGACGGCAGGACGAGGGCTCCGTCTTTCAATAAATTCCTGTAGTTCGACCGCCAATGTCGCGACAGGATAGGCAATAAGTCTGTCGATGCCGATTTCTTCTCCAGACTCAAGACAGTAGCCGAAGGTTCCATTGTCTAATCGTTTCAGGGCGGCGTTTATTTTTTGTACGGTCATTTCATTGCGGCGTTTCGTGATGAAGTTGAAGACCTTGTTACTGTCATGGACACTTCTGTCGATAATGTCTCCACTTCTCTGTTCTCCATTGCGAATACGCTGTAGCGATTGGTGACTTTCTTCCAACAGCTGTTCCCGCCAGGAAATAAGTTTTTGGTAGAAATAGTCCTGTTGTTGTTGATTCATATAGGTTTCGTTGTGGTTCGGTTGATAGTGTTTCAAATTGTTATCCATATTGATCCCTCCTCTATGATGTTTTGAGTGTAAATAGCGAAAAACTGTTAGCAGCAAATTAAATGTGATCGTTTCATTGTTTCTGTTTTGTTATTTTTCTTTTTTTGTAAGGAAACGGTTGGTGCAAAGAAAGACTGGCAGATAGAGGCCACTGATCCACAGGGGGGAACTGATGAACCAGACCACCAGAGCTTTTAGATTTAACTGCCAGAACAACTGGAAAAAATGCTGTGGATTCTCGCTGATCATATTCATAAGGTGAGATGTCCCAGGGGGGAGTTCTTCTGTTGAAAAGAGCTGGTTTGCACCCATCAGATAGGGGATAAACAGGAGTATCTGGAGTGGATAGACCAGATAGTTAGCGCACTGTACGACAACCTGATTGAGTTTTAGAAAAGAGGCGATCCCGACACAAATAAGACTGGTTCCCCAGACCAATGGCATGATTCCAATTGTCGAACCGAGAGCAAACGCCAGGGCCAGATCATGGGAACTGAGGCCCTGGTTGAGTTGGTTTTTTAGAGTGTTCCTGATCCTTTTGAAAGTGCTATGCACCTGTTGTCGATACTCAGATTCGATCACGGTGAATATGAAAGCTCAAACTAGCTCCGGTCACTGTGCTGCGACCGGTATAGACAAACAAAACGAGCCAGACAAGTTGTAAAAATAGCAGAACTCCTGGTTGCCAGAGCAGTGATAAGCCCAGTGAAAGATCTGTAGAGACTGCGACTGATGGACTGAATAGATAGCTCCAGGAAAGAGCGTAGGGGATCGCTGCTAATCCCATCATTTGATAGACCGAAAAACGCATGTTACCTCGGAAATCAGCTCTGAGAAATTCTGAAAAAACTCTCCACAGTTGGGTGACCAGTAAGACAAGAGAGAACGCCGCTGGGACGTAACCATGCAGGAAAAGTTCGATGCCGATTAGCCCTGTCGATATGTAGCAAATTGCTGTAAGCGCCTGAACAGGGACAACCGGTTCCCCTTCGAGGTTACTGGCGTAACAGATTTTCCTGGTTTTCCCATGAAAGGCAAAGTGCCAGTGTGAAAACAACTTTTTCAACATGGCAGGGCTCTGAGAAACAGGTTTCCCGTAGCAACAGCCGAAGCTGATACAGGCCAGACGACCAAACCCTTCACCAAAGGCATAGGCAATGCTGATTCCGGCTAATGTTGTTAACATCGGTAACTGATAATCGGTCCAGTGGTTGATCAACATAATCAGCCAGGGGGCAGCAAAAATCCCGATAAAAACAGCCCCACCGACGGTAAATGTATGAGCTTTTCCTTCAATAATTCGGGCAAGTAAACGGGATGCAGGAACACAGATTGCCAGCAGGGAACTTGTCAGAAGCATGACCCCCATGAGTGGAATCTGAGCTGCCCCGAGCAGGACCATAAGGATAGAAATGGCGGCAAGGTATGCGTTGGCGGTTAGTAACCCGTACCAGATTAGATTGATTCCCATCCATTGACCATTATCAAGTGGCTTGACCGGTAACGTTGCCAGTATCTGCCAACCATCACGTGGCAGAACTCTGAAGCCCCAGGTCAGGGTCAGGGCGCATATGAGTGCCAATATGATAACGAATAATTCATTCATTGAGGTTTCTCCTCGATTCCTTGTCATCTTCTCTATGAACTGCTGTTCCAATCAATGATCTGACCTGAATGTCCGTTTCTACCAAAGATGTATTAAATCCAATACTGAACCGGCTTTGTACGTCCTGTCTGAAACGATTTTCCAGAAGATCTTCAGCAAACTGTATCCGGTTTTTTTCGAAGAGCAGAAGGTCGGTACTACTCCCCGGGCGGTAAAGACTTTTAGGGCATCCCTTTTTGATGAACATCCCTAAACGGACTGGTGTTGGACTGTCATAGCAGACTGAGCTGTAGCACTGAACAATATCTCCAATCATCAGGGCAACGATCTCAATCATGGCCACCTTTCCAACCTTGCTTCCGTCATCGACATCAGTATCGATGATGGTGACAACTCGTCGATTTTTCGAATAAGGGGTGGCCTCAGTAATGATTGCTTGCGGATTGCAGGAATGAAAACATCCATCAACCTGGTAGTGATCGATAACTGTCCCCGCAACTGGAGTATGGTTGTAGTGATACTTATCTGGAGTCAGGCGAAATAGGGCAAAATCACCACCGAGGAAGGTTCTCAGCCAAGGTTGGCTATGGGGTCCCAAAAGCTCTTCATAGGTGAAGAATTTGTCTTTGATGTTAAGGTTGGATGCTTCATCGAGAGATCCGACGATAACGCGTGCGTCTGCTGGCGAAACAATCGCTTGTTGTTGTTCTGGCATGGGACGACATTGCCAGTAGCGAATTTTGCGTTGAAACACCTTTCTGGCTGAATCCAACGAGCGAGG
>Ga0193952_1000530_pt1 | contig 15864 bp, 19 predicted proteins | sample BB_3_MG_FD_140368 | JGI IMG/M metagenome (GOLD analysis project Ga0193952, IMG submission 140368) | Microbial mat bacterial communities from the Broadkill River, Lewes, Delaware, United States - BB_3_MG | ecosystem: Environmental > Aquatic > Freshwater > River > Microbial mats | place: USA... | reverse complement strand
CTAAAAAATTTATTGAAAAATATTTAGTTATTAGCGATTAGTTTATATATATTTAAAATATATAATTTTTATGTTAATTAAAAAAAAAGATAGTGTTTTAACTGTTAATTCTGATTATTGTAAAGTTAATGAGTTTCAGTTTCCATACGAAAAATTAGGAGTTGCTAAGGTTTTCATTAATGGAAGATATCCTGAATCTGGAAAAGGATTAAATTTAGAATGTGATATGAGTTATTATGTTACTTCTGGGAGTGGAGTTATTTATTATAATGGTGAAAAATTTGAGGTTTCTTGTGGAGATGTTTTTTATTTTGAGAAGAATGTTCCTTATTTTATTTTTTGTAATAGTTTAGAAATAGTTTTGTCAACTTCTCCTGCTTGGCGATTAGAACAGTATATAATTATTGAATAATATAATAATTAAAAATTTATTTACTGTAAATATTTAATCATATGATAAAATAAAAATTTGAAAGAAATTTTTAATCATCATATTATCTCAATTTACTATTGTAAATCTTTAATCATATGATATGTAAGGATATCGGCAAAGTTTGCTTCTTCTCCTTGAGGTGCTACAAATTCTAAACAAGTTGTTGATTCTGATGCATTATTTGTAAATACTAATGTATTTTCATCACAAGTTTCATTAGTAGCGATTCTTTGATATCCTATATTTAAAGCTGGAAGTAATTTTTCTTCGATTAAATATATTGAGTCTTGGTTTTGATAATCTTTAGCAATTTGAATTTTAATTAAATTTTTTGATTTAATTTTTTTTGATAATTCTTTTATTTGAGTAAATTCTTCATATCCATCAATTCCATTTTGAAATATAAATCTTTCTTTGTTAATTACAGCTCCCCAGTAACTTTCTCCAGTTTGAGAATTTTGAAATGCTTTTTCTCTTAGTGAAAAATCTTGATTATTTGGTGTATCATTTGATGTATAACCTCCCCCTGAACTTAGGGCAAATCCTACTATTGATAGTACCATAATTATTAGTAAAAAAATTCCTCCGTATTTTGCAGATTTTGATACTCCGTCTGTTGCGTGTTTTTTGCCATGTCCTTTTAATCTTTTTTTGCTTACCATATTTTATTAATGTTTTTAATATTTAAATTTTAATAAATTTAAACCCAGTCCCCTTTATTTGCTAATATTGCATCTCCAGATGTTTGTTTTGCATTTGATAAAAATCTTTGTTTAAAGTCTTCATCAGGTTCTGTTCCAGTTCCTTCTTCTCGAAAACATTTTGAGCGTTCTAATTTGAAATCATTTTCAATTTTGATTCCGGACATTTCGGACATAAAATTATTCATGATTCTTTTAGCATCTTTTTTGATTTCTTCAGGATTCATTAAATTATTGAAGAAATAGGTATTTAAATATTTATGTTAATTTTTTCCAAAGTTTTGTGAAAAATATAGATATAAATGCAAAAATTATTACTAGTAGTGTAAATATTTCACTTTCAATAGCTATTATTGAAATCATTCCAATAAATAATACGGTTAGTAAGATTGGATAGTATAATGCATTTATTCCTGCTCCGGATCTTGTGTAGATTTCAAATCCATCTGAACTTGGAATTGGGATTAGGGTAAATATTGCAATATAAAATACTATTGAAATTTCCCATGGATAAAGGTCTGAATTTCCTTTTAAAAAATATTCAGTTAATTGAGCAAATATAAAGTAGAAAAAAAATCCAACATTATAAATTTTTGAAATTCTATGGTCTGTTACTTCATATGGACCTAAGATGTTATGACCAAATTCGTGGTGTTGGGCTGGACCATGAAATAAATGTTTTATCTTTTTAAATTTAAATTTCCAAATTGAGGGATATACAAAGAATCCTAATGTTAGTATATATAATATTATTGAGATTATTATTGTTGAGAGTCCGAGTTTTGGTAATTTTAGTTTGTCTGGTGTAAACATAGAATTTTGTGTTTTATCTGTTAGAGTTTCAAAATGTTTTATTCCATATCTGTTAAAGTATGTTAAATCCATTTCAACTTCAACTGCATTTTTTAGTCCAATGAATTTCATTGCTATTAATCGAAGGTAAAACATTATGTTTAGAAATATAAGTATTTGGATGAAAACTGGAGTTAGTTCGTTTTGACTACTTGAGAATCGAATGATTAGTATTGAGAATAATAAAGATAAAGTAAAGCTCACTAATGAGATTACAAATACATCATTTTTTTTTGGTTTTAAGTAGACAATGTCTTGCATATTTTTTTTGAGCGATAAAAGTTTATAAATTCTTTTATACTTTAATTAATAGGTAATTAATTAAAAATGAATAAAACTGCAAAAAAATCGACAAAGTCACAAATTCAAGATTCTAAGTTAAAGCCTTTGTCTCCAACTTTGAGGCAAAAGAAAAGATTTGTGAGGGCTAAAATTATATGTAAAAGTAAATTAGATTTTAAAATTATTTCTGAGAATTTGATGGAGGAGTTAATTTTATTTTTAGGAGCTGTTGAACTGGGTAAAGCTGGAGTTTGGATTTTAAGAGATAAGTTTGATTTTTCTAAGCAGGAGATTGTTTTGAAGTGTTCAACTAAGTCTATTGAGAAGTTAGTAGGAGTTTTGAGTTTAGTTTTGAGTTTGGGAAATAATAATCCTTGTAAAATTGAAGTTTTACGGGTTTCTGGAACTTTAAAGGGAGTTTTTAAGGAATAATTATTTAAATAATAAAAATTATTATTACTTATGAGTTATAATTTTAAAACAGTAGGAATTTATCAATCTCCACCTGGAACTTTTCCTCAAAGTTTTAGAAATTTTGATATTAAACGGAATTATAATAATATTTTGGTTGATACTAGTGCTATTTTTTGTTTGAATAATCTTATTGAGCATTGTTTCAAGGAAGATTTAAGAAAATTACATAATAATAAGGATTTTAAAAATTCTGTAAATATTTTATATGAAAATTTTTATCATTTGGCAAATATGAGTGAAGATGGATATATTGTGACTATTCCCCAGATTTTTGCAGAGTTTCCTGTTACACGGGATGTTAAGAGAAATTTAAGTTCTATCTCTAAGTATTTTCATAATCAAGATTTGTCGGATACTTTTATGGATATTATTAAGTTAAGAAAAAGATTATTTTGGAATTTAGAACAAAATTTAATTGATACTGATAATTTTGAGTTTAAGAGTTTAAAGGGGAAATTTTTGAATTCTGATGGGTTTAGACCAATTAATTTTGGTTATGATAGTAAACCTATTTCTGATGAAGATGTAGATTTGTATGTTCAGGCTTTGTTGATGAATAATACTATTGGAAAGTGCGCAATTTTTACTAAAGATTCTGATTTTATGAATCAAGGACGGTGTAAAAGGTATAAGGTTAGTAATAAGGAAAAATTGGAGAAAAAATTAGTTCCAGGACATTATTTATGCCCAGATATTTTAAAGGCACGGATTGGTAAATATGACGTTATTAAACATTTTTTAAGGGCTTCAATTCCTCCTGTTATGGTTAAACCTTGTGATGTTGGGTCAGATTTATATTTTTAAAAAGTTATTGTTTTATTATTTCTATTTTACCTTTAGAAGTTCTTATTACGACTTCTTCATCTGGCCAAAATTCTGCTTGTTTAGATGCAAAATCTGGTAAAATGATTCTTCCTGAGTTCATTTTTAATTCTACTGAAAAATCACGGCTTCCTATTTCTGTTATTCCCATATCAGTTGCCATGGTTTTTGCTTGGTCTTTATTTTTTAATTCTTTATATTTTTTTGTTTGTTCGTATAAAAATTCTGCTATTTCTTTAGCAATATTTTTTTTTGTTGTTTCTTGGATTTTTTGTAATCCTGGAGAAGTATTTATTTCAAGAATTTGAGGACCATAATCTGATTCAATTATATCGATTGCACAAATATCAGCTTTTATTTTTTTAGCTGCGGCAATTGACATTCTTTTTATTTCCGGTGTTACTAAAAATGGTTCAGCTGTCCCTCCCATATGTGCATTTGCTCTTACTTCGTCTCTTTGCGCGATTCTTCGCATTGATCCAATTATTTTATCTCCTGCGACAATTATTCTTATATCTGAGTTTATATTTACATAATCTTGAATTAATACAGGTTGATTAAATACGTCAAGAGCATCAACCATTGAACTTGCTGAAGAATAACTTTCAGCAAAGATTACACCTTTTCCGTGTGTTCCACTTGGAAATTTTAAGATGATTGGATAAGAAAGTGTTTTTAAAAAGTTTTTTGTTTCGGTTATTTTAGCTGTAAAGTAAGTTCCAGGCATTTTTAGGAATTTTTCTTGAGAAAGTTTTAGGTGAGTCATAAATTTGTTGTGTGCGATTATGTGAGAATTAGCTTCTAGAGGAATGTAACATTTATTTTTGAATAATTCGCTTATAGCGTATAATAAAGTTGAATATTTGTGACTTCCTCGCATATATAAACAATCATAGTCTCGGAGTGGTTCCCCATCGTATAATACGCTTGTTTCTTTATGAATTTTTATTTCAATTTTTCGAAGGTCGATGTGATCAACTTGGTCGAAATACTCTTCTGTTTCTTTTAAAATCATACGAGAAGATTTACTTCCCATACTGATAATTCCGATTTTTAAACCCATATATCTATATATTTGAAAGAAATAGTTCTTTATAAAAGTATCTTGTTTGGAATTTAGCTAGTTTTTTTTGAATTTTAGGCTTTTTGTTTAAATAAAAGAAGTTATTTTGAATTTTTTATTGGATCAATTAAAAACCCTTCTTTTTTTAAAATGTCTTGTCCAATTAGGATTTTATATCTTAAATTTGAACGGTCTGCAACTGAAAATTTTTCAGAGAATTTTTTTTCTTGAAATAATACTTCTAGTTTTACAGTTGGTCTTTTTGTTCTTCCTAAAGCAGATTTTACAATACGGTGGGAGTCTATTTTTTTTTCACCTAGTTTTTGAAGTAAGTTTTTATCAATTGAACTGGAATCTGCACCAGTATCAATTTTTGCTTTGTAAGTTACACCATTTTCTAGAGTTATATTTTCTATTAATCCAATTATGATTCTTTTTTCTTGCCAAAACATTTTTTATTTACCTCGGTCCAGTTGCTAAATCTTTTATTGTAATTTCTGTACTTGATTCTTGTTGGTATTTATATCCATATTCTATAACAATTTGAGTAGGATAAACTCCGTCTTGAGTTCTTGGAAATTCACATTTCATAGTTTGTGAATTATCATTTATTACAAATCCATTTGAAGCACTTGTTGAAATACAATCTCCAATTTCAGTTCCTAATTTTACAACTGGGTCATCGATTTTATTACCGAAGCCCATTTTTCTTTTATCTTGAAAACAATCATTTACAACATTACCATTATTTGTATTTGAAATATCAATTATTGTTCCAATTTTATCTTTTCCAATTAAATATACTGATGTTACTTTTGTGTTTAAAGGTCCGTATTTATATGTTGAAGGTTCTATTGGAATGTCACAAGCTCCTTGTTCGTCTGGAACACAAACTAATTCTCTAAAAATAGATTTAGTTTCATAACAATATTGAAATATTGGATTCCAATTATAATCTCCTTCAAAACCAGAGATTGTTATTCCTTCAAAAAATTTTGCGAGTTTCATTGGACCTGTGCTTGTTGCTGGAGTTAAGTCAATTGTGAATTCTTTTTCAAGACCTTCTACATATTGCCAATAAAATCCAGTAGGTTTTACTCTTATTGAGACTGGTTCAGGTTGATAATTTTTAAATGTCGCTAATAATGAGAATGAATCTCCTTTTATAGGTTTGAAATTTAGTTTTTCAAATTCAATTGCTACTCCAGAACCACTTTCGCCTGATGAAGAACTTCCTGAACCAATTATATCTGAAAAACCAGATTGTTTTCCATCAGTGCCAAAATTACATCCTGTAAATATTAGGCCAGAAATCATTAATATTATTAATAATTTTTTATTCATTTTGAATATCCTCTATTGAATTTATTTGTATTGATTCTTTATTTTGAGTTTCAAATTTTGAGTAATAATTAAAGTATTCTGTGTTTCTTGTTAGTATTGCGTCAAGGATGATTTTTTTGATTTTTTCTTCAAATATTTGAGATAAACTCATAAATTCAAGAATTCTATAGTTATTTTTAATTTTTTCAACTAGAAATATATCTCTTAATCTTTTTAATTGTCTTCTAATGTTTGAATCTGCAGTTCCATTTAAAGATAGTCCATTTGAAGTTCTTATTTCTAATAATTCTTCTTTTATTTCTATAGCAGACATTTCTTTCTTTTTTTTTTTAGCTCTTTCTAAAACCATTAAAATGTCAACAATTACATCTCTACTATCTCCAGGTTGGAGTAATCCGAGAGATAAACATAATTTTTTTAGAGCGTCTCGTTCTGTTAAGTCATGAGGACTTTCGTATCTTCTTAGTACTATTTCCATTAATGGGGTTTCACTAAAGTTTGCCATAGTTGTTTTTATAATTTGTTTATTTTTAAATTTTTCTATTAACTTTTTAGCAATATTTAGATTTAGAGAAGTTTGTTTGGTGATATTTGGTTTTTTTAAAAATATTTTAGTGTTATTTGATAAAAAAATTATTTATTTAATCCTAAGTGAATTATATAAATTACAAATAATATATATAGTATTAATAATAAAACTCCTTCGTATTTACTTAGTTTGTTTTCTTGGATTAAAAAGTAAAATAACATTATTGTAGCCCCAAGTAATCCTAGAATTATTTCTAAATAATCAAAAATGATTGTTACATTTCCAACTGTTATTACGTAAATTAATAGTGGAAGACCTAATCCCATTAATATGTCGAAGATATTTGAACCAAATACGTTTGACATAGCATCATCAATGTTTCCTTTTTTTGCGTTATAAACTGAAATTACGGTGTCTGGAATAGAGGTTGCTGCTGCAATTATTGTAAATGCAATTATAATTGGAGATATATTTAATAATTCTGATATATGAATTGCGGATTCTGTTAAAAAGTATGTTGCAACTCCCATTAGTAGCATTGTTGAAATAAATGTTAGAATTTCTTTTGTGAGTTGGGTTGAATTTTCTTTTAGTGTTTTTTCTTTTTTTTCTCTTTTTGTGTCAATTATTATTTTTCTAATGTATAAAAAATAGGTCCCAATTAAGATTATAGCAACTAAAAGTCCCCAAGTTTTAGCATACATTACTAATACTAATAATATAAATATTGAGATTATGTAAAATAAAGCATCTCGGCTTAAAACTTTATTTGTTACGCGAAATATTTGAGGAGAGATTAGAACACAGATTCCAGGGATTATTAATAGGTTAAATAAAGCTGAACCTGCAATTGTTCCAATTCCGACTTCAAATTTATGGAAAAATATTACTGAGAATAATGCTACCATTAATTCAGGCATTGAACCTGCAATTGCATCAAAAGTTGCTCCTTTTACAGATTTGGATAAATTAAAGTGATTTCCAATGTTTGTTGATGCTTCTGCAAATTTTTCTCCTAAAAAGTATATTAGTACACTTGTTGTAAGGATTATTAAACTGCTTGTTATAATTGTCATAGTTTCTTTTAATTTTAGTTTATTTTTATATTTTTGTTTATTTTTTTAGTATAAATATTTATAAAGAAAAATTTTAAAAAGTTATTATGAAATTACATCATCATAGAATACATAATTTTAGACATTATTTAAAAGGTGATTTGTCTAAGTTTGAAAGCTTTCTTTTTATTCATAATATTGGAAGGGTATTGATTAGTATTTTTTTACCAATTATTTTATATATGGAAGGATTTAAGGTTCCGCAGATTTTAATTTATTTACTTTGTTATGGAGGATTTGATTTAGTTTTGAATTTAGTTGCGAGAGAATTTGTTTTTAAATTTGGAGCGAAAAATGCAATTATTTTGGCATTAGGGTTTGAAATATTTTATTTTGTTGGGTTAATTTTTTTACAAATTAATTGGAGTTTTTTAATTGGGCTTGCATTTTTGGCAGCAGTTTTTGATAGTTTTTTTTACGTAGCTCATTGGTTAATTTTTAATGAGATTATTAGTAGGTCAAAGGATGTTGGAAATAAAATTGGGATGTTAAATATTGTTAAAAGTGTGGCTAGTTTAATTACTCCAGTTATTGGAGCTATGTTTTTGATTTTTTTTAATAAAAATTATTTAATTGGGTTATCAATTATATTGTTTTGTTTGTCAATTATTCCTTTGTTTGGTATTTCAGTTAAGCATTTAAAGGTTAAAAAGAAGAAAAATGTGTTTCAAATGTTGAAGTATAAAGAGACAAGAAATAATTTTTTTTTGGTTACTTTACTTGGAATTCATTATCAAGTTGAAGACATTTTATTACCATTATTTATTTTTTTGACTTTTTCGAGTATTGAAACTGTTAGTTTTTTGCCGATTATTTTAGCAATGGGAAGTATTGTTTTTAATTATTTTATTGGAAAGTTTGTGGATAAACATGAAAAATTTAGAGTTATTATTTTTGGGGCTTTGTCTTTAGGAATTGTTTGGATTGTTAGATTATTTTTTCCTATGATTGAAACTTTTTTTTTAAGTACGATTTTTGTTGGATTTTTTGCGAATATGGTTTTTGTTCCACTTGAGGCAAAATTAGTTAAGTCTTCAAGGCATGCGAGTTATTTGGATGTTTCTACACAGCGAAATGTGGCTTATATGTGGTTAAATCCAATATTTTATCTTGTTTTATTTTTAAGTATAGAAGTTTTTGAAATTTCTTTTGCAGTTTCAGCATTTTGTATGTTCTCAATTGTTTTGATTTCCCAATTTCTTCTTAGAGATAAAATTAAATTGTTGAAGATAAAGGAGGCTAAAGATAATAAAAGTTATATGTGATTAAATAAATCACTAACCTTTATTAATGAATTTATGTTAATTATTGTTATGCTGAAAAAATTGTGTAATTAATTTTATATAATTTAAAAAAATTATGCGGAGATATAATATAAAATGTTTAAGATACCACAGATTGAAAGAGAGAAGTTTTACATTGATCAAGCAATTAAGTCAATGCAAGATTTTGCGGAGAAGGAGAAAAAAGTTATTGATAATCGATTTGAGAGAGTTGTTTCTTTTAAGAGAAAGAGTCATGATGATAATAGTTTGAATAAGAGAAAAGATTTAGAGTTACAAAAAATTCGACATTTGAATAATAAGATTAATAATGATTTAAGGAAGGTAATTAAGAGATTTCCTAATTTTATGAAAGTTGATAAAGTTTATGTTGAATTAATTAATACAAATGATATTCAAGTTAAGGATATTAAGGTTGCTTTGTCTGATTTGAAATGGATTTGTGATGGAACTGATGATTTTACTCAAAAAACTGAATTTAAGTTAAAAACTGTTAGAAGTCAAGAAACTGCTGGATTTTTGATGAAGAAATATTTAGGAAAGGTGAATTCTTTATTTACTAAGTCTAAAAAGGCGTTTGCAAATTTGGAGAATGCTAGAAAGTTTATGAATAAGTTGCCGACTTTTGAGGATTTGTATACTGTTTCTATTGCTGGGTTTCCTAATGTTGGAAAGTCTACTTTAATGAAGAAGGTTACTGGGTCAAATGTTGAGATTCAAAATTATCCATTTACAACTAAAGGTTTAATGTTTTCTTATTTACATTATCAAGGAACTAAGGCGATTCAAGTTATTGATACTCCAGGACTCCTTGGGCGTAAAAATAATAATGATATTGAAGAGAGAGCTGAATTAGTTTTACGAAATTATTGTGATTCTTTAGTTTTTGTGATTGATTTGACTGAAAGTTGTGGGTATAATATTGAGCAACAACTTGCTTTATTGAAAAAAATGTCTTCAACTGATAAGCCGATTGTGATTTATTTGTCTAAGACTGATATTTATAATGAGGAACATGAAGAAAAGAGAATTGAGCATATGAAGACTTTGAGGAAGTTTAAGGTTTTTACTGATTCTGAAGTTTTGAAGAAGTATATTTTAGATGATTATTTGAGTAGAAAGAAGAAGTTTGATCCTGCTAAGTTGAAAGTGATTCGCTAATCTTTTTTTTCTGAGCAATTTTTTTACGTGTTGGTTAAAATTGTTAAAAAGATCTCATCAAAAAAATTTAGTTAGTTTCTATGTGATTAAGATTTTTGCTTTTACTGCAAAAATTTGTATTTAATTTATTTTTATGTTTGAAATTTTAGCGTAGCGTTAAGAAATTTTAAAGCTGAAAATAAATTATTCTATTTTTATTTGAGTTTTCTAACGTTTCTTTTAATTTTGAGTTATTTTAAAATAATTTTTCTAGCGAAATTTACGGAGTGAAAATTTATTTTATTTCTACTATGTTTCTTGTGAGAATGCTTTAGCTAGATATTATTGTCAAAAAAGTTATTTTTATTTTAAAAAATTTAAAATTTTTTTGATGTTATTTGAATTAATATTCTTTTCAAAATATTTTTTTGAGATTTCAGTTGGGTAATGTTCAGATGTTGTTTTAATTAATAATTTTTTTTCTAAATTTTCAAATAAATTTATTATTTTTTTGCTGTCAATTTCTGTATCATTATCATTTATTACTAAAATATATGGTTTATTATGAAATTTTAATTCTGAGTTATGTTTGAGAATAATTTTGGCTGTTTCAAAAAATGTAAATGCGTCAATTGTTTCTAACATTATATTAATTCTTTCTTCTGGATTTTTTTTAATTAATAATTTTTTGAATATTTTTGTATTATAAAATTTATAATGTAATTTTAAGTTTGTTATTAAAAATAATAATAATTTTAAAAATGTTTTTTCTAGAAAAGTTTCACTCATATAATTTGTATTAATAAATGGTTCCATTGCAATAATTCCTTTACAATTAGGAGTTATTTTACAATTGTTTGCAACTAAAAATCCAAAACTTATTCCACTTAAATAATAATTTTTAAGATTTAATTGTTTTATTTGAGTTTCTATATATTCTGAATAATTGTTTAAATTTATTTTTTCTAATGGAGAGATTGTTGTATTGAATCCAGGTAAGTCTATGAAATAAACATTAAAGAAATCTTCTAAGAAATCAATTAAACCTTTTAGTAAAATACTATTTGTTGGAAATGAATGAACTATTATTAAATTTTTTTTTGTCATTAAAATAATTATAAAAAATTGAATTTATATAACTTTGGAAGTTTTGTTGTTTTTTATTTTGAAATGATTATAATTTATTAACAAAATGATTACAAATAATTATAATATTTTGGATTCTATTTTATTTATGGAGCACTTAAATTATATTAAAGTAAATCTCTTTTTGATGTATAAAAAGTTAATTGAATATAAATTTAATATGTTTAATGTTATTTTGTTACAAATTTTTTATGTTGGAACTCAAATGATTTTCTTTTTTTTAATTTCTGATATTTTTGCAGATGTTGTTTCGTGGACTTTTGTGGATTATATGTTATATAGTTTCTTTTTAGATATATTATTTCAGATTGCTGGAACTTTGAGTTGGGGAAAGTTTTTGACTTCGGAATTAAAGTCAGGTAATTTTCAGTTATTGTTAAATAAACCCGGGAATCCACTTTTTAAATATTTATTTGGGAATTTCTTTTCAACTTCAGTTTTGTTTATTTTTTCTTCTATGTTTATTTTAATTGGTTTTATTTTATATAATTCCGTTGAATTGTTTAATTTAGGTTTGAGTTTACTTGTTTTTATTAATTTGATTTATTTGTGGCTTGTAACGCATTATTTTATTGAGTCACTTGATTTCTATACATTTGGATTAAATATGGTTGTTTTTAGAGTGTATAATACAGCTACGGACATATTTCATAGGTTTCCAGCACCTTTTTTTAGTAAGTTTGAATTTAAAAAATTGTTTTATATATTTCCTTTTTTTGGTTTAGGTTCATTATTTTTGCCTTTAATTAGAAATTTAGAAAGTTTTAATTTAATGTTTCAATGGAGTTTAGTTTTTGGATTTTCTGTATTGTTTACTATTGGAGTTTTTATTAATTGGTATTATGGATTAAAGAAATTTGAGGCTTTTGGTTGAATTTGTTATGAGGTTTGACAATTGTTTTTTATTTTTTGAAATGATTAAAATTAATTGACAAAAAATCAGAATTTATTTTTATTATAATTTTTCACTATCATAAGCCCAATGTAATAGAGCTTGTCTTTGTTTTTTTCTACATTCAATTAGTCTTTTTGGACAATTAATTTTGATTTGTGCTATGTGTCTTTTCATTGCTTTCCATCTTTTGATTTGTCTTTTATCATCTTCGTGTCTTCTCCCCAAATAATATCTACAATACCATTGAAACCAACCCCTTGGATCATCTGGATGAATCCACATTTTTTCCATCCAATATTTAAGTGTTTTGGAAGCGTTTATTTTAAAATAATTTAAATTTGGGTCATGTTTTTTATGACATAATTTTGCATTTTTAAACCAATCTTTTGGAAATTCATTTTTACAATCTGTCATATATTTACCTCCAAAAACACCCATTTTAAGCATTTGTTTTGGAGTTAATTCTGGTTTAAATTCTTTGTTGAAGTTCTTTCCGATAGGTTCTGTTAAATAATATGTATATTTTTTTTGCATTATATCATTTACAAGAATTTTTTTATTCATTATATTTTATTTTTATTTTAAAATATATAAATTAATTGTTTAAATATAATACTAAAAATTAATTAAAATATAATAAATCAACTTAAATTGAAAATTAAAAAAATTATTTTTAATTTAAAATAAATAATGAAAAATTTAAAATTGAGGCAAAAGATACCCATAAAATGTAGGGAATTAGTAGATAAGCCGAGATTTTATTGATTTTATAAAAATAAATAATGGTTAATAAGATAGATATCCAAAGTAAAATTATTTCTATAAGTGCATAAAATGGTGATTTGAACCCAAAGAAAATAATTGTCCATAAACCGTTTAAGAGTAATTGAATTCCATAAATTATATAAGTGATTTTATCAAATTTTTTAATCCAAATTAAGTAAAAGGAAATTCCGATCATTAAATATAATATTGTCCACACAGGACCAAATATCCAGTTTGGAGGGTTGAAACTGGGTTTGATTAATTCAGCGTACCAAATTGAGATTGAGTTAGATGTAAATATGCTCCCAATACCACTGATTATGAATGGAAGGAATATAGAGATTATTAATTTTTTGAGATTAATTTTTGTTTTATTTTTCATTTTAAATTCTTACATGATTAGATTTATATTTTTAATTAATTAAATCTGAGGTTGAAATATTTTCTAAAGATTATAGTAAAAGTTTTAAATTTATTATTTATTTTTGTAGCAATGACAACCATTAAAGTGATCATTTATTATCCCAATTGCTTGTAGATAAGAATAAATTATTGTGGTTCCAACGAAGTTCATTCCTCTCTTTTTGAGATCCTTTGATATCTCATCTGATAATTTAGTACTTACTGGGATTTCTTGTGGAGTTTGCCAATTGTTTTTTATTTGTTTATTTTCTGTGAATGCCCAGATGTAATTATTAAAGGTTTTGAATTCTTTTTGGATTGCAATAAATGCTTTAGCGTTACGAATTGCCGAATTTATTTTTAATTTATTTCTTACAATTCCTTCATTATTTAAGAGTTCTTGAATTTTATTTTCTTTGTATTCTGCTATTTTTTTATAATCAAAATTATCAAATGCTTTTCTATAATTTTCTCTTTTATTTAATATTAATGCCCAACTTAAGCCTGCGTGTGCTCCTTCTAAAATTAGTAATTCAAATAAGTCTTTTTCATTGTGATTTTCCACTCCCCATTCTTCATCGTGATATTTTTCATAAATTGGATTTCCAGTTCCAAAACATCTAATTTTTTCCATAAGTTATTTTTGGTCTTGAGTATTTATAAAGTTTTTTTGTTCTAAGTGAAATTTTTACTATTTGAGAGGTTTTAGTAGTATTTATAATAATTTTGAAATTTATATTATACACTGTATAATAATATATTATTTTATTATTTAAATTTTTTATTTTTGTTACTGAATGTGTCAGATATACATATTTAAGTATTTGAGATATCTAATAATACATTGTATTAATAGTATGTTTGATATCAAACAAATTTGTTAAATTAAAATATTAAGTGAAATAATCGAAAAAAGTACTAATTTGTTTGTAATTGTTTGAGATTATAGAAATTAGATTTTATTATGTGCTAACCAAAAAGTTTTTAAAGGGAATGGACTTTATATTATTTACCTAATGCGTCTGTAGCTCAGGGGTAGAGCGGCGGTCTTGTAAACCGCAGGTCGCGTGTTCAATTCGCGCCAGGCGCTTATTTTTATAAGCATTAATATTTCTTGGTTAAAATTAATTTTTAAAAAATAATTTAATTTAAAGATTTTTCTCGATTTTTAATTTATTATAAATTTTATTAAATATTGAATTACTTTGTAAAATTGTTGAGTGATGGATTTGAGTTTTTGTTGGGTAAAAATTAAATTTGTTAAGATGATAAAAATTTTCAATCATACAAGTTCCACAATAAGGTTTATATACACATCTATCACATTTTACATTTTGCTCTAGCATTGAATTTAATATTGCTTTTTGTGTTACTGGTCTTTTAAATATATCTTGCCAAGTATCTTTTGTTACATCTCCAACTTGAAATTCTTCTCTTCCTAATCCTTCATGACATGTGTAAATTTTTCCATCACTATGATAAACAATTTGCCCTGTTGTAGCCCCACATGGACTTTCACAATCAGTATGATATCCTGGAACATTTTTTAGAATTTTTGTTTCATATAATTTTTTTATTCTTTCAGTTACATATTTGCCTTCTTTTTCTAACTCTTTTAGATAATTTAGTGAATTTAGGTAAAATTGTTCAAATTCATTATTTGTATAGGTTAATTCAGGAAATTCATTAATTCTTCCAATTCTTGTTAAAGCTCGAATATCAATTGTGTTTAAATTATATTTTAAATGTTCATCAATAATTTCTTTATAATAGGGTAAAGAATATTTTGTTATAGTTGGTAATGAATTTACTCGTAAATCTATATTCTTTTCTGAATATATTTTATTTATTTTATTTATCCAAGTTGTGACTGTTTTATGAGTTCCAATTCTTTTTCCCTCTTTTGCATTTATTATTCTATTTTTATTATGAATATGTTCTGGGCCGTCTAAAGAGGTACATATTGTTATATCGTTGTTAATTAGCCAGGTGATTATTTCTTCATTTACTTTTGTTAGGTTTGAGACAATTGTTAGTTGTAAGTCTTTTTTTATAGTTTTGTTTAATTTTTTTGCATATGTTGCCATAATTTTTATCATATCGAATCTTAAAGTTGGTTCCCCACCTTGAAATTCTATTGTTATAGCTTTAGATGGTGAATTCATTATAAATTCAATGATTTTTTTTGCTGTTGGTTCGTCTAAGTCAGAACTTGTTTCAGTATCATCTATATTTTTTGCTGAAGCGAAACAGTAAGTACATAGTTGATTACATCTATCAGTTGGAACTACAATATGAAGAGATGTACCATTTGATAAAAATGAGTATCTTTTAATGGTTTTTTTAATTATTTTATTTATATTTTGAGGTGTTATTATTATTCCTGATGAAATGAGATTTGAATAAATTTCTTGATTTTCAATTTTTCCTTTTTTTAATTGTTTAAATGCTGAGAAATTAACAAATATATAATTTCCATCATCTGTTGTTAGAAGATAAGTTTTAGAAAATTTATTGTATAATTTAAATCGATAAAAATTTTGAAGGTAATCTTTTCCTTCAAGTTTTACAAAGTTTTGAGTCATATTATAATTATTATGATTTTAATTTATAAATTT
>Ga0193952_1000529_pt1 | contig 15870 bp, 21 predicted proteins | sample BB_3_MG_FD_140368 | JGI IMG/M metagenome (GOLD analysis project Ga0193952, IMG submission 140368) | Microbial mat bacterial communities from the Broadkill River, Lewes, Delaware, United States - BB_3_MG | ecosystem: Environmental > Aquatic > Freshwater > River > Microbial mats | place: USA... | reverse complement strand
TAAATTTTTATTATCATTTGCTAAAGAAGTCATTATTGAAGCGTTCATTAATGCATCCATATCTTTATGTATAATATCTCCTTTTTGTAAATCTACAACTGCATTTTTAATAGGGGAAGAAAAAATCTGACCATTTCTCTCTACAAATTCTCTATTACCACCATCATTAATTAATGCTTTACCATCCCATCCCATTGTACCACCTTCTGCAAATTGAGGTATAGGTTGTGCTAAAACTGTGGCTGCTTGAATTGCACCTAAAGTAGCTACGGCAGCAACTAAAAAAGGATTAGCTAAAACTTTTGATATTTGTACAGCGGTATTAATTGCGACATCTACCAAAGCGAAAGCTTTACGTTGTTTAGCGGCTTTTTGCTCTTCTTTTAAACGTTTCTTTTCTAATGAAGCTAATAATTCATCTCTATTTCTTTCTAATACTTCTTTTTGGGCTGCATCATCTTTAGCTAACTCTATAAGCCTGTCATATTTTTTTTCTTCTGCTTCTATTTCAGCGTCAATAGCCTCTAATCTTCTATCACTAATAGCATCAAATAACCCTCCAATAGCATCATTAAATTGAGCTGCTAAATCCATTATTTCCTCAAATGAAGCTCTAAACTTTTCTTCATCAACCTCAACGCCAATAGGTACTTTAATCTCAATATCTTCTTGAGCTAATGTAGTTTGTATATTTTCTACTTTAACTTTTATTTTTGTTAATTTATCTAATTGTTCTTGCAATAAAACATTTTCCTCTCTATATTTTGTTCTTGTAGAATTGTCTGTTGCTTGTTTGATTATTGTATTATTCTTGGAAATTTGTTGCTCTAACCAACCAATAGAGCCTTCCATAAACTTAATTACCTCTTTACCACCACTACTATATGTCGAAATTAAACTATCAATGTTCTTTAATGCAACTTCCGTTAATTTGTTGTTCACACCATAAAGTAAATTTAATTCTTTTGAATTTTCCACAAGTCTATCTTGTGATAAATTAAAATCTCTTTGTGCTTGTGCAGATGTGCTGATTGATGATCCATATTGTGTTTGAGAACTACTAGATACATTATTAGCCTCAGCTAACCTCTTTTGTGATGCAATAGTGGTTTTTATTATTGTTTCTCTTTCTAGTTCTAAATCTATAATTTTACCTACATTTTCAGATATTTTAGATGCTGCTGCATCTGCTGTTGCTCGTTCAATTATTCTTTTCTTTAATAAATCTTCTGCTGCTGCTAAACCATTAGTTAAAATCTCCCTGTCTGTTAAATGTTTAATATCATTACCATACTCTTTTCTTATAGCTTCTAATATTTCATTTCTTTCTTTTTCACTTCTTGAAGTGTCTTTTACAGCTTTACTAAGTAAACTTAAATTAGTTAGTTGTTTACCAGCGTTTTTAATTCCTTCTTTCTCTACTTCATTTAATGCTTTTTGCGCTTCTTTTAGAATATCAACACCTTTAGCACCTTTAATAGCTGCTTGTGCCATTTTAATTAATTTTGGACCGAAAATAGTAAGTAAAACAATACTAACAGAAATTAATGATTGCCAACTAAAAAAAGCAGCACCAACCTTTTTAAGTACACTAACTTGTGGTTTTCCTTGTGCAATTAATTCAGCGTTTGCTCTTTTTAATTTATTAATTTCATCTACAAAAATTGGTATGTTATTGGAAATTGCCATAAACCCAGTATTCATTGAATTTATAAATGCTGGAGATTCCCTTGTTATCTGAGCAACTGAGAAACCTAAACTATCAAAACTACTACTTGCTCTACGAACGCCACCAGTAGTTCTAACCATATCGGCATCAACTTTTTTATAAGCACCACTCAACATAGCTAATTTAGTTGTTAGTGCTTTAAGCTGACCTTGTTCTTTTACGCTTAATGCTATTCCTTGCGCTTGTTTAGCTGATAGGTTTTTATACTGTGTTTCAACTTTCTTTAATTCAGCATTTAACCTAGTATAAGCATTAGCATTATTTTGATTTGCTTTTGCTAATTTATTTAGAAGTTGCTCACTCCTAACTGCGTCTTTTTGTTCTTGTAATCTTTGTTTTGCTAATCTTTCATTTAATGCAGATTCTTTATTTACTTGTGCTTCTCTTGCTTTTTTAGCTTGTTCTAATTTTCTAGTTGCAGCATCTAATTCTTTTGTCTTGTTTATTAATTGTGTATCAATCGATACTAAATCCTTAAAAGATACACCTAATTCATTTTGTTTCTTAACTAATTTATCTATAGAAAGGGTAATAGCTTCAAAAGACGCTACTGCTTGTGTTTCAAGATCTTTATATGCAGATGCAGCACCTTGTTCAACTAACTCTTTTTTAGTAATTTTACCGTCAGCCATATCTATTTTGTTTTGTTTATTAGCTTATTATTAGCTTTAATTTTTTCTTGTAACTCTTTTCTAAAATATATATATTCTATAGTTGTTAGTTCGTTAGTTTTAAATGAAATTTCCAATCCAATCATTAATCTTGATAAAATTTTATAAATACTTACATCTTTAACATCGTCAACTTCAGAGTATTTTTTAATTTCATCTCTAATTCCTGCAATTTTATTTTTTAAGTTAACTACTTGTTTATATACGGTTTCTAAACCACTCCAATACTCACCTTTAATCTCATATCCGTAGCTTTTAATAATTTTAAGCATCTTATCATTACTTCCATATTTAAGAGTTTCTAAAGCAGCTATAATCACTAAATACTTTCCTTGCTGTTTGCTTAATTTCTCTTTTAAGCTTTCAATCTTTTTGTTTTTCTTGTTATCTTCGTGTTTGTTGTATTCATCACAAAGTTTTCTCCATTTTTCTTCTAATTTAAAAGCCCAAACAACAAACCTAACTAAATGTTTATTACTTGGGTAATATTTTAACAACCTTTGAATTTCGTTAGTTTCTGCTATTTTAACAAATGTAACTATTGGTAATGTTTCAATCGTGTGAATCATATATTTAAAGTTGTTCTTGCGAATTTATTTATAAAAGGGATTATTTCGTCTTTTATAACTTTTGCTAAATTCTCATTATTTAAACCAAATAAATTATTTGTTGTTAGAAACTCCTTTTTACCACCACTACCAATACCTGTAGAAAATATTGTAGCTTCTGTGCCTGTAACACTTAGAGAAAAACCATCGTAAAAATCACCTGACCATTGAAAGTTGTATGGAGAACCTGGAGTTTTGCTTGTTGCAATTCCATCTCTATCAGCAAAAACCTCTGTAAACGGAGAGTATTCACCAACTATTTTATCCTCAGCGTTTTTACCTTGAGCAAGTTGACCTTTGTTTAATTTAATAAACTCAGATTCAGCTTTCTTTACCGCTAGAAACAGTTGCTTTTCTATCTCGCTTGGGCTTAGTTTTTTTAGGTTGTTTATCTGCTCTAGTAGTGTTGCCATTTAACTTTTCGTAAATCTTTGTTAACTCATCTTCACTCCCGAATCTTGAGTAAATTTGCAAAAACAAAGGTAAGGACTTCGGTTTGAAGCCCTTATTAAACCTTAGTTTTGCTTTTTTAGTTATAAACTCCATTACGAAGTTACAAATGATAATGTATTAGACTGATAATTATCAGTACCAACAGTTACAATTCCATTTAAAGCAATAGTACCAGAAGTTGCAGCATCAGTAGCTACGATTGCATAAGTACCATCAGGAGATTCAACTACACTATCAATAGTTACAGTTAATCCAGATGCATCAACTAATTTAAAGTTAGCTAAAACTAACCCAACTAAAGCAGAATTAGTAGCAGATACATCAACAGATATATTTACTGTTAATGTTCCAGTAACTTGTGTTGCAGAAATAAACTTAACTGATGTTTGGAAAACACCCTCTAAATTCATCATATTAAAGTCAGGTCGACCTACGAAAAATTCTTTATCCCAATCGTCAACTTCATTGTGTTCCATTACAACTGGTGTTTGTTCAACAGCATCAAATGTTGGCGTTTCTTGTGCGTTTACATAGAAAGTAGAAATATCTAATCCTTCATATAAATCATCAGAAATTGTGTGACCTCTTAAATATCCATTTTTAGTGTAAAACCAAACTTTCCAACTTCTATCAGAATATGATTTCATTCCACTATGAGTAACAATGTTTTCAATAAACTTATACATTGTTTTTCTAGTTTCATTCTTTGTTTTAAATGTAGCTCCACTTGGTGCTTCATAATATGCAGCCTCTACATTTTGAGGTTCTATTTCAACCACTTCTGGAAATGGATGAGCTGTACCAGCTTTTATTGCATCAGTCCAAAATGATTCAGAGTTGACTTGAGCTGCTGTTCCTTTAACAGATTCGTCTGTTAAAATAAATTTGATGTCAGCACCAAGAGATTTAGCACAAGTACCTCTACCTGTCCCTAATAATTCTCCACTTGGTGTGCATAATTCGCTATAATTCATTGTTTTGTGTTTTAATAATTATTAATTGATCCTGATATTTTAAATACATAATATGGATATTTGAAGTGTTTTTTACTCACATCAAAACCATCTAAAGCTTCTTTACCTTTTGTAACCGAACTCATTTCCCAAAAACTTTTAATATAAGACTTAACTTCCTCTTTGATTTCTTCATCTGCATAATGTTTAATATCGTTTTTAACCTTAGTTAAACTATCTACAATAAAAATTAAATCTAAATTATTTGATGATACACAAGAGTTAGATATTGTTTCTGAATTATCTTCAATAAAGAAAAAATGAGCACCTTTTATGGTATCATCAGCTAATACATTTCTATATTCACCTTTTTCTAAGTATGCTTTAGGAATAATAGAACCATCTTTATCATCTAAATAAACTCTACCATAAGCCTTAATATCGCAATCCCAAGAAGCAATCAGCTTATCATATAAATGCTGTTGCATACGTTGGATTTGAATATCTATTCCTACTGGATTTTCTTTTAAATAAATCATTAAAAAGTAGTATTAGTTACTTCAAATTTATTAAATCCTAATTGCATATCAAAAGAACGTTTCATCAACTTTATAGTTTCCTTTCTCTCATCATTATATCTTTTAACAATGGTATCAGCCTTATCATTTTTAACTTCAGCAATTAAAAGGTCATTACTCATTTGAATATCTTGAACAATATTATCTCTATTACTTGAATTATGAAGAAACATTTGGAAAACCATATACTCAAAAGTTGCTCTAATATAATTTGCAAACTCACTAAATGTATTATCTATGTAAGTTGTAGAATCTAAAAAAGCTGTAATATTAAAACCTAATCCATTTCCTGTTGTGTTAAAAGAATATTCAGCATCTTCAGGAGTTGAACCAGTACCATTTGCAGTATAAGCAACAAAACCATTATATTTCAAAGAGTCAACAGAATAATTATTAATTTCAACATCAGTTGAATCAATTGCAAAAATCCATTGTCCTTCACCTTTAAAAGTATAATCTAAAGTTTCAAATTTAACTATTCCATTACTAGGTGTTATCTGTAAAGTGTCAATTAAGACACCTTGATTAATAACATATAAATTAACAGGAGTAGTTGATTTCTTTTGAAACGAAATTTGATTTATCCTTATAGATGTGTAATCTGAACCCTTTGGCTCAAATATCCAGGCTGCATAGTCATTTGGTAATTGTACTGTATTTTTACCTACTTCATATATTTTTTGATTATTAACTAATCTTTTAGTCAACCTCAAATCTGAATATACTTTATCTTTAACTTTCTGAACAAAATTCTTTAGTCGTAATGATTCTAAATTAGTTTCTAACCAATAATCAGTTTCAGTAGTCGGATCTTGACCAATTCCAGCTTTTATTGATTGATAAATTTTAGAATTATGAGTAACTAAATCTTTTCTATTTCTAGTATCATTAAAAATAGCGTAAGTAGTACCAACTTCCCAATCATCAGGTACAATATCTAAATTAGGTAAGAAATGCAGAAGGTTCTCCAATGTAATAGATGGATGAACACCACTATTAAGATGCATACCGCTTGAAGGCATATCTTTTAGTTCACTATCAAGTGTAATATCACTTGAAAAATCTTCTGCTATTCCTAATATCATAATCTTATTTTATTACGGTGCTGTAAATGTAATTGAACCAGCTCCAGCTCCTACACCTTCAGCATACCAATTAGTACCATCACAAGTTAATTTAATTTTATCACCTAATGCTTCAGCAGTAGCAACAAAACTAATTGTATTTTCATTTGCTGCTGGCACAAAAACGCTATTTACAATAGCACCACCTTGAATTACATTTGTTGAACTAACAATTGTAAAATCAGTTGTTGCGAAAACTGCACCAACTACAAATTCATATTCCAATCCTTTTTCAAGAGTTGGTAATGTGATTGCAACTCCTTCAGCAGCATTTAATGTAAATACTTTACCACTATCTTCTTCAGTCAAAGTTTTAACTGCTGTAATATCTTCATTTCTAACCAATAATCCTTTGCTCTCAGCAGGGACTAAAGTTCCATCTTCTAATGTTATATAATATCTCATCTCTTTATATTATGTAGTTAAACCTTGAATTTTAACGATATCATTAGCTCTTGTAGCTAAATCTGAATTATATTTATAAACAACATAGAATCTAATCCAAACACCCATTTCCTCAAAGTGAGACATAATAGTATTAGAATCTGATCCAGAAGTAATTAAAGCATCGGCATTAGTAGCTTCTTTATTAGTATAGATATTTGCTCTCATTCTAGTGAAAGGAATTTCCATATCAGAAACAGACCATTTTTTACCAGCTATTTCAGTTCCGTTAGCAAAATCGAAAGGATAATTTTCGTAAACTCCAATTGAACCATCTCTCAAGAACCAACCATTAAAGATGTCAGAACCTGGAGCAATATTTCCTGATTCGTGTAATCTATCCATAGGTAAGAAACCTAAAGCTTGTAGATTTTTCTCGTTATTAGCAGCATATTTTGCAGCTTCAGATTTTTGAACAGCTAAACCAGCTCTATTTGTAACTAAACGGTATTGACCACCTAATTCATTTGCAGCCATCAATTGTTCTAAGTTATAAAACATTGTTTCTTTTTGAGCAGCTTTATTTACTTTAAGAATATCAGGTGTTGCATCAAAAGTAAATGTACCATCACCTTGAGAAACTTGAGTTGTGTAATCTAATTTCTGTGTTTTTCTACTTTCTAAAACTGTAGCTAATACACTTTCAATAGTATTACCCATTGCATAGGCAATATTTTTCATTTTTTGGTCTCTAGCAAAATCTGAATCAACCATATTGTTAGCATATGTTGATGGATAATGTCTAAATCCACTAAATACATCATACGCAGTAAATGAATACTTTGCTGATTCTTCTAAATTTGTTGGAATAAAATCGAACCCTGGAGTTTGATTTACAACAACAGTTTGGTCTTTAATAACAGGTATCTCAACTTGTCTTAAAGACGATGTACTAGCCAATTGTGCTTTTGCACTTGGCGGAATGTAATCTACAAAAGGAGTAGATTCTTTAACTGCATCAACAATACCTAATTCAGCAAACCTTTTTTCATTGGTAGCATCTGAAACTTGGATATTGTTCCACAGAGAAGCATTAATGTAACTCATCTTTTTTTTGTTTAAAATTAATTATTATTAGCGTTCTCTCGCTACTTCTTATTCAATATAGCTTTATTAATTTCTGCAAACTTTGAAGCATAATCGTTACTTGTTGAATTAATACCTTTTGTAGCTAAATATTCTCTTATTAGCTTTGAACGTTGTTCGGCATCAATTCCTTCAGGAACTTTAAATGGTACACCTTCTATATCAGAAAGTTTAGTTTCTTTTGAACCAGTACCAGCTTGTTGTCTACCTTGTAATAAAGTATTTATATTTTCGTTTTTACTTAATAAATCAGAAAGTTTTAATATTCTGTGTTTATTTTCTTTATCTATTGCTTTAGGCTCTCCATCAACAATTTCTAAATCATATTTTTCTAAAACTTCATTTTTAAAATCACCCCATTTTGCAGCAGCTTCATATTGATTCACTGTATCAGGAAAATTAGGTTTAACACTATTAAACGCAACTTGTAATTTATTAGCGTTATATTTTTCTAATAAAGGATTGTAAAGGTCTGCTTGAGATTTTAATTCATCGTAATTAGCATATTTTTGGAGCAATGTATCTTTTTCTGTTTCAAGATTTGTAATCTTTGAAATTAAATCATCATTACCTTTAAAACCTTTTATTTTAGTTTCATACTCTAATTTTGAAGCGTCTATTTCAGACAACCTATTAGCGTTAAATTCACTCCAAGCTCTAGGAATATAATCCCCAGCTTTTTCACCTTGGTTTCTAGCTATATTTGTATCTGTTGCTATTTTACCTAATGCACCATCTAATATCGCCTCTGCATTTTTATTAGCTAAACCTTCAAATTCTTGTTTTGAAGTTGCTATTTGTTCAGAAAGAAAAGTTACAACTTTAGGTGCATTTTCTTCAGTTAATCCTAATTCCGTTATTTGTTCTGCTGATAATTCCATAATATTCTTTTATTATTTCGCTAATTCTTCTTTTAGTTTTTTAATCTTCATCATATGATGAGGTTTCTTGCCAAACTTTTCTTCATATTTAGCTTGTAAATCTTTCAATTCTTCATCATCATCTTTATCTTCATCATCATTTCCTTTATTCATAAAAGCTTCTAATTTAGCCTCTAAATCTGCTATTTTTTGTTGTTCTGGAGTTAATTTAACGGTTTGATCTCCTTTATATGCAAATAATACCTCTTCTTTGATTTTCTCAGGCACTTCACATTCTACATATTTTTCATTTTTTAATTCAAATAATTTTTCAACTTCAACTTTACAGAATCCATTTGCAATTAAACGTTTTAAATAATTTTTCCACTCTAATGTACCGTAGCTTAATGAAACTTTATTGTTTTCATTTTCTACTTTACCACTTTCGTCTTTAAGAATCTTCGTTCCCTTGAACACTCTCAGATGCACTACTTTTTTCATAATTGTCTCTAATTATTATTGTTATTAAATTATTTATTAAAACTACTTTTTCGTTTTCAGTTCCTTCAATAGATTTCCAGAAAGTTAAAATATCGCCATATAAAGACTCAAATAAACCTATCCAATAATTAAATCTTGTTTGATATTGGAATGTGATATCTCCTACTTGTTTTTCTGCAACAGCAATATCAAAATCTTGCTTAACTGCATAAGGTATTAAATGATATAATATAAACTCTCTTGTAAAGTTATCTTCGTTAAATCTATTTCTATTTCTAGCTGATTTTATTAATAAACTTTTAGTCTCAATAGGATTTGGCGATTCCTTAATCATGTCGTAAATAGATTTCTGCGTATCTAAAAAGAAATCAGAACCGTAAAACGCTTCATTTGAAATATTATCCTTACCAAATTGCAGCCCTAAGAAATTGTAATCACTTCTTGTTCTAAGCCTACTTAACTGCATTGATAAATCTCTAAGTTTATCTTGTCTTGATACAATCGTTACTTTATTTATCTCAGAATCACTTTTAGAGCCTTCAGGAGTACTACCTTCAGAATAATCGCCAATTACATTTGAAATAATACTAGCTTTAACCTCTTTTATTCTATCATTAAGATAAGTTAGAGCTTCAGTTGGAATATAAAAGAAATTAAGATAGTTTGTAACAACATCCATATCAACACTACCATCTTCTTTTGTAATTACAGGTACTTTAACTCTACTACCTGTTTGCATTGTTCCATCTTGTGCATCTACATTTCCTTTAACTTCAGATGTTTGATTTTTTATTTGCTGTAATGACATTGGTTCTCCTGGAGCACCTTCACCATCTTTATTTTCATTAGTCGAACCAGTATCTAGCTGTGTAACGATAGGTATTGCGCCATTAGGCTCTACCATTCGTTGCATTGTTTTTAAGAATACGTATTCTTCTAATTCCTCTCTAACATAAGAAAAAATAGATTTTCTAATTACATCACTTTCAGAAAATGATTCATTACTAATATAATCAGCAGGACATCTACCTAAATCATGAGGAACAGACAATGTAGGTTTTTCTGCAACTTCTCCATTCTCATCCTTTTCATAAAATAGATAATTTTTATCATCTATATATAAAATACCTTTTAACATTCTATCTTCAAATGGTATTTGAGCAGAATAAGCTACTCTATCAATTATACTATTATTAGAATCTATAGCTACTACATTATCAATAGAAATTATTGATTTATATGGGGAATTTATATCGTTAAGGTCAACTACACAAATATCATTATGCCTAAATAATAAAGCATTAAACATTTGCTTGTCAAACTCTTTTACATCTAAAGATTTTGGTGTTTTAACCAATTCTCCATTAATCTCATACTTAAAAAATGAATCTTCAGAAAAGAAAACACGACTTAATGGTGTTTTAATTTTATCATTTATTAGTCGTGCAGAAGGTAATGGGTGTCTAAGGTATTTATATATTAAAAGGAAGTTTTCCGTTTTAAATACGCTTTTAACAAAGTTTAAGAAATAATCATTACCCTGATAGTTTCTTTCAGCCCATTGCTTAATATATGACAACGAAACATCCTCTTGCACACTTGACTCCGTAAAGTAAGATAGCTGTTTTTGTTGCCTAGTGGCAATCATTAAATCGTTACTGTTAGTTTTGCTTTGAATGAAGTCTCTTGGCACTATAAATTTTATTTATAAACACAAAGATAGGAATAAATATTGATATAACAATAATTTATTGAAAAATAATTAAAATAGATATTATTAATGTTGCGTAAAATTCATTAAAACGAAATTTTACACATAGTTAGCAAACATTAAGAAACAGAACAAAGGAAACCTCAACGTTAAAAGGTCAACGCAACAGATTACGTGAACCTCAACGGAAAAGAAAATTGAAACTATGAAAAAGGAGAAAGAAGATTTTACTGATTTAAAGCGTTCTTTTAATTATTACAAAGACGAGTGTAGATTAAAGAAGATTCATACTAAGACAGGAATTAGTAAAAGTCATTTTATAGGAATAGATTCAGCACTTAGACTTTCTACAACTTTCTTTGAGAAATCAAACTATCAATTTGAATTACATCCATACAAACCTTATTTCTTATTTCGATTAATTTGGATGGTAAGAAGTCTAATGGATAAAATTAAAGTTGTTAAAATAAAGAAATTTAAAGCTTGGTCTTTATTAGAAAAGATAGGATTAGTACTAACTATAATAGTTTCTTTAATCGGAATATACGAGTTTATAATAAAGCCAAACATAAAATAAATTAATTTAAATAAATACTATGACAAAAGTAAATTTAAGAATTAGACACAATGAAAATAATGAATTTAATAAAGAGATTCACGAAACTAAATTTTCAGTAATACCTAAAAAAGGAGACTATATTGTTATTGGATACTTTAACTATATTGTTAATCTTATTGTTTTCATTGAGGAATTTAACAATGTAGATATTTACGTAACACAAATAGACACCAAAGACTTAAAAGAACTTATATAGTTTTAACTTTTATGCTGTTTATAGAAAAAATAAAACTATCAGTCAACTCTTTAATAAGATTGTCAGAGTCTTTTTTAGGTATCTTTTCTCCAACAGGATAAATTCTAGATTGATTGATTTGATTTAATGATTTTTCGTAAAAAGACATAAAAAAACGTTTGCTAACAATGTATAAAATAAATGCGGTGTGCATTTTGCGGTCAAAGTTGTTATTATTTTTATGAACTCAAGAGCCAAAATAAAATAAGATTTTACTAAACCGCACTTATCTTATACTAACTCGTTAAACAAATATACAAAACATTTGTTAATTAACACTAATTTCTTCTAAAATTTTATCTTGAAGTTGACCAATTTCATTATTTAGTAGTTCTAACTTAATCTTAAAACTACCATCTACATCGAAACTGAAAGTATTATTCTTTATATTGGCTTGGATTAATTTCAACCTTTCTTTTATCTTCTTATCTAATTCTTCTTGATAATCCATATCTAATTATAATAAACGTTAGCATCAATACCTAAGTAATTTAATACAGCTTGTATATGATTACCATTACTCTCTACTTTTTCTCCATTTATAATTAATGATGAAGTTCTATAAATACAATTACCATCATCATCATTTTGATCGCTTGATTCGATAATGATTTCTAATTCATCCTCTATTTCGTGCATAATATACATTTTAATGTTATAAAAGTATAAATAAATATTGAATAAAACTAATCTAACACCATTTAACAACAATATCTTTGAAAGTTTTAACTTCAGTAATCATTCTCATCATCATCATATCAGCAAAATCAGGGCTACGACCTAAGCGTTCTTTTAAATCACCCTTTTTCTCTAATCTTATTTTACCATCATCTGTATCTGGCTGTTTCATTATTTGCTCAAGTTCCTCCATAATCTGCTTAGAATATGTTTTATCTTGAATATAAATTAAATTCTTATCAACCATTTCAGCCAACTTAAAGTAACATTGCGTTTTTAAGTTCTTGTAATTATCTCTACCAAATGCCTTTGCATTGTTGCGAAATGCTTTTGCTCCTTTTAGAAATCCTGTTTTAGTAGATTGAACTACGAATTTACGAATACCATCAGCATCATAAATTACATTTCTAATCGGAATACCATATTTAAGCCTTAAATCATTAATCTTTTTACTTACTTGTGTTTCATCAATTTTATCTATAGCTATGATTTTCTCCAAGATAAACCCATCCCAAATACCAATAACAAATAAATCACTACCTTGATAGGCAATATCAGCAGTAAGATATTTATAACCTGTTTTTTTAATCTGTTCATTAATCCATAAATCAGTAATTTTAGTGAAATCAAATAATTTTAACGGATTACCATCATACTCCCAATTACCATAAACCAAACGTTGAACACCATTCTCATCTAAAGTATCTAATAAGCCTTGGTAATAATCCTCGCTCATAGTCTTATTATCCTTTGGTAATGCAATAACCATTTTCTTATGAGGTTCTAAAGTACCATCTCTTAACTTTTTATAATACTTTGTGTATAAGTAATTTTTTGCTGGATTACAAGTTTCAAGTAATTTTTTAGTTAGATTATAATCTTTATTCTTCCATCTACCTAAACTAATAAACAAGTTATTTCTACACTCTTCTTCAAACTCCCCAGCTTCTTCTATCCAACCTCTTGTCATCTGCATAGAACCAAATCTCGCATAAATAGGATCACTTGGTAAATATTTTGCATCTAAGAATAAAACTTCACTACCATTATGTAGTTTGAAAACATTATGTTTCCCATCAAACTTATACATATCATCCGTAATACCCCAATGACCAAAAACCTCATAAACAGATGGGATAGTGTGTTTAACTAAATCAGCCAATGTTTTACGAGCAATAAAATAACGAGTTCCAGGGTACATAAAAGCATCTCCGAATATCAAAGAAACACCTAAATAAGACTTACCACCACCCTTTGCCCCACCATAAACTAAACTTGTTGTAGTTTTATCAATCCAATATTTTGCAGCCTCTAATTGCTTCTTATTGCCATTTACGTTAAATATAATTTCCATTCTCTAAAATTTACCCAAATATACAAAAAAAACCCTAGTCTTACTAAAACTAGGGAAATACTAACCAAATAAAAATAAAATGAAAAAATTAAATATATGAAAATCTAATATTCAAATATACAAAAAGTTTTTTAATTACCGACTATAAATTTATCAGATAAATAATCTATTAAATGTTTCTCTTGTTTAAGAGTGAAAGTACCACACCTAGTATATACTGTAACACCAGCTCCTAATTCATCTTTTTCATCAGGCATACTAAAACCAATAAACTGCTTCTCATCAAAATATAAATCTCTCCATTCTAAATTTTTACCATCATCATCACCTACTATAAATTGTACTTTCATCTCTTAATAATTATAATTTTTCTAATTCAATCTTAACCTCAAACCAAAACCTATACTCGCCCAATATCTCAACAGTAGATTTCAATCCTTTCAAAACCGATAGTATTCTACCAGCCTCAATCAACGCACACTTAATAGCGTTGTCTCTACACTCATTCTCAGAATATCCAATCCAAGCATAAGCAGAATAATTACCAACCATTTCTTTAGCCTTATCTTTAGCAATCATAAATTCTCCTTTATTGAACAAAAACCAACCTCAAAATACTGATAACGATATCCAGGCAACTTATCCCAATCCAAAGCAGCAGCATAAGTCATTACCTTACGAAAACATTTATCACCCTTCGTAACTACCAACTCAACCTCACTACTTAACGGAAATGTATAATCCTTTTTTGCCATTACTTTTTACGCCCTAATATAAAATCAAGAAAAGTTCTACTTTCTAATTGTTTAACTCTTTTATTCAATGCCTCTCCACATTCATCTCTTAATTGAATTTCTTTCCTTAATTGTATAGTCGTATCATTTGCTGAATAAAACTTACAACCCATTTGAACTATAAATTCTGAACCATAATTCGTTTTAAAATTTACATCATCTAATAGTTGTACAGTTTCACCATTTAAAATCGACTCTATTTTTTTATCATAAGCATCTGTTAATTCATCTAAATTAACCTCATTATTCTTTAACTCATTGTAATCATCTAAACTTAGTACTACTGTATTTTTTTCCATCTTATTTGTTTTTATTTACATCAAATATAGTGAATCCTCGCCAAACAACCAAGTCTTTTATTAATTGCGTAGCAATCGACGACATTTTTTCAGACCACCTTACATCGCTTACACCATTCCAACCATACAAACATACCGCAGGGCATCAGAAACAGCCTTAAATCAACTAATCTAGCCTTATCACATATGAATCACAACAACATAACAAGCAAAACCTTTCAGAAAACCTGAAAATTATTGTGAGGGGTTAAAAGGGGTCGAGCGTTTCGCTGAGGGGGGGGTGTTAAAATAAGTCTTTTATCTATTCAAAGGGGTGTTATTGCTAAATCATTCACATTTAAACCTGATAACATTTGAACTACTCTAGAGTGTTTAGTCTTTTATATATTATCAATTGGTTTACATTCTTAATTGTTGGGCTGTTTGGATCGTATCGGCTAAACGTTTGATGACTCCAGACCGAACCATATTAATACAATAGTACTATTTTAACCTTGATTTAGGTTGTTTAGGTTAATATCGTATCATAATTACACTATTTCAGCCTTATTTTTTATCTCCACCGTGTGCAGATTAGCAATTACTAATACTATCTCAACCTTAATCATCTGTTTCAACCTCAATTGTTTGTGTATCATCAACGATCTGCATTCCTGTCACTGGCTGTATGTTCACTTGTACGTTTGTTTGTTGCTGGTTCGTACCGTAAACCTTTGGCAATAGCTTCGACGCTATCCATTTGTAGCTGTCTATTTCTAACCTGGCGATATCAGTTAACTCCCTGCTATGTTTACTGCTATCCTTTAGTTCCTGCACTACATTAGTTATCTTTTCAGCATAAAACAACGCTTGCTGCTCTCTTGCGTGCGTGTATTTCTGTAGAAAGTCTTTGTCTTTATTGAGCCAATTATATATTGTTTTCTGTTCTGGAAAGGTTTTTAATTTACATATAGAGTTGATACTATTGCCTTTTATCATTTCGTCAATGACTTTATTCTGTATCTTTTCTCTTTCTATTATACTATACATGTTCTTCTTATGGTTTAACTATTATCTTTGGGCTAAATTGCTTTTATTTATAGTTATCAAAGTTAGTATATATTTTATTGATATACAAATGGATTGTTTTTTGTTTCTTTATAGGTGTTATTTATTCATTGGGCTGGATTATGG
>Ga0193952_1000522_pt1 | contig 15963 bp, 13 predicted proteins | sample BB_3_MG_FD_140368 | JGI IMG/M metagenome (GOLD analysis project Ga0193952, IMG submission 140368) | Microbial mat bacterial communities from the Broadkill River, Lewes, Delaware, United States - BB_3_MG | ecosystem: Environmental > Aquatic > Freshwater > River > Microbial mats | place: USA... | reverse complement strand
GTGGAAGCGGGTGTTGAAGATGTCGTGATCGAATCTGGTGAGATTTAAGTCATTACCAAAATAGTTGAATAGCTAGAAAGCCCTCAATCTCAGAGAGATTGAGGGCTTTTACCTATTCAACTATTTTGGTAATGACTTAAATCTCACCAGATTCGATCACAACATCTTCAACACCCGCTTCCACGTTTCGAAACTTGATCAAGAAGAGAACCAGGCAGAGGATCGCAACGACGATACCGATCGGAGTTGCCACATTCAGGGAAAGTCCAAAGCCGATTTTGGCGTAGGCCAGATATGTTGTCGCCACAGCGGTCATAAAGGTTGCGGGAATAGTCGCAATCCAATGAAGCTTGGCTTCTTTGATCAGATACGCTGCCGAGGTCCAGAGAACAACAGTCGCCAGAGTCTGGTTGGCCCAACCAAAGTAGCGCCAGATCAGTCCGAAGTCACCACGTGAGACGAGAAAACCGATGACAAACAAAGGAACTGCGAGCAGCAGACGCTTGCTGGTTTCTTTCTGCTGCAGCTTGAAAAAGTCCGCGATAATCAGACGGGCACTACGGAACGCAGTATCCCCCGAAGAGATCGGTAGAATAACAACACCGATAATCGCTAACAAGCCACCGAAGGGACCAAGTAAGGCTGTCGAGATTTCATTAACAACATAGGCGGGTCCACCTTGGCCGAGAGCAGTATTGAGAGCTTCAGCGCCACTGTAGAAAGACATGCCAAGAGTGGCCCAGATCAAAGCGATAATACCTTCACCGATCATGGCACCATAAAAGAGCGGACGGCCATGTTTTTCAGTTTTCACACAGCGAGCCATTAATGGAGATTGAGTTGCATGGAAACCACTGATCGCACCACAAGCGATGGTAATGAACATCAGAGGCCACATTGGCAGCTCTTTTGGATGCAGACTGGACAGAGTCATTTCAGGGAAAAACTGGTAACCGTTGAAAATCAGAGCAGCGGACAGACCAACAGCCATGAAAATCAGAACGGCACCAAAGAGGGGATAAAGCCGACCGATAATTTTATCGACCGGAAGAATTGTTGCCAAAAAGTAATATGCAAAGATAATCGCAACCCAGGCGGGAACAGCGAGCCCAGTCATGCTACCAAGCAGTTTAGCCGGTCCGAGGACAAAGACGACACCAACCAGAAGTAACAGGATAATAGAAAAGACGCGCATGAACTGCTTAAAACCTATTCCCAGGTGGTTGCCGACAACATCGGGGATCGACTGACCGCCTGAACGGATCGACAGCATTCCGGAGAAATAATCGTGGACAGCGCCGCCAAAGATACAGCCGATAACGATCCATATCAGCGCTGCAGGCCCATACAGAGCCCCCAGAATCGGACCGAATATTGGTCCCAGGCCAGCAATGTTCAACAGCTGGATGAGAAAGATCTTTTTCGACGACATCTCCACATAATCGACTCCATCGTTCATGGTGATGGCAGGTGTGGGCCGATTGGGATTAGGTCCGAAAACGCGATCGACGAAGGTTCCGTAAATAAAATACCCAGCGATCAACAGAGCGATACAACCAAAAAAATAAACCATAACGTCCTCCTAAGGGGTTGGATTATGGTTCGATTTTAGGCAGTTAACATTCAATATTCCAGCAAGGACCCACCAATGGTCATATAGAGCGCTCAGTGGTTCATATCGATGGTTGGATGGTCAATTGGGGTTGGATTTTTAAGAAAAAGGATATTTCAATGAAACTGATTATCTAGCAGTGAAAAATGACGTTGTATGATTTCGTCAAACAATCCCTTTTCTTTCACCCTGTTCAGCGCTTGGTTAAATGCCAAGATAAGGTTTGCCCCATCAGGATTGGCCTTTGAAACAATAAAATGATAATTGAATTCATCAAGCGTCTTCCCCAATTTCTTTATCTTTTTTAAGCCAGAGATCTTTTGAAGCGTATATTTTGCCTGAATTTCATTGGTGACAATAAAATCAGCCCGGTCAAGCTCGATGAGCTTAAAGCACGATTCCATCGTTTTAGGATTAATTTGATGAATTTCTTTGTGTTTCAAAAGGGGAAGTATTGTTTTATTAACGGAATATCCTAATGGCAGGCAAATTGTCAGACCTTTCAAGTCCCCTTCCGATCGATAGCCTAGCTGTGACTCTTTTCGTACAAAAATCTGTACCTTCCCATTATAAATCGGGTCAGAATAATAAAAATCCTTTAGTCTCTCATCATTTTTAATATAGGGGAAAGTTCCAGAATAGAGTCCACGCTTAACCCCATCATAACCTCTTTTCCAAGGAAGAAATTCAATGGTACAATTGTCACCCATCTCTTTAAAAACAACCTCAATAATCTCAGTCAACATCCCCCTGTGAGGAAGGTCTCTCCCTGTATATGGAGGCTGATCATCTCCTGTTGTTAATTTATAATCTTTTGCCCAAGCACTTGTAGTCAGCAGTCCGAAGATCAAAAATAAATTCGTTATTCTCATCATATTTTTTATCATGGTTATCAAGTAGCTTCTGAAAGAGCCCTGACCTTCTCAATAAAAGCTAGGCTTTGGCGAACAAACATTTGAGATAACGGCTTTCAGCAAAATCAAGCGGATGATCAAGGGCATGGCTTGTTTCTCTGATCTGGCGCAGAGGTCGACCAGCGCGAGTGGCAGCATCACACATGGTCCGGTAAAAGTCTTCAGGACTCACCGGATTTGAACAGGAAGCGAGAACGATATCACCACCGGGAGCCAGTAAACTAACACCCAGATGAGCCAGGCGGCCATAAGCATTAAGCGCTTCTTTGACCTGAGAACGGCGGACCGCAAAGGCCGGTGGATCGATGATGACCAATTGGTACCTCTGCCCCTGCTTGACCAGCTCTGCCATCGCCTTAAAAGCGTCATCCTCGATGGTTAGATGTTTCGCCGCCGCAATAGCGGGCACCCCCATATTCAGTGCAAAGTTACGCTTCGATGATTCAAGCGCAGGCCCACTCTGGTCAAGACTGGTCACTTCAATTGCGCCCCCCCGAGCCGCCGCCAGAGAGAATCCACCATTATAAGAAAACGCATTAAGAACCCGGCGGCCCTTGGCCAATTGTTCGACCCGAGCGCGGTTATCACGCTGGTCGAGAAAAAAACCAGTTTTCTGTCCATGAACCGGGTCAACTTCAAAGCGTAACCCATTTTCGAGACAGGTCAGGGTTTCGATGATTGGTGGACCATAAATGATCTGACCATCAGTCAATCCGCGCAACTGTTCGGGATGCTGTTTCATTCCCCGACTGATGCGCAGGACAATCCGCTTTAACGGTTGCTGTTCTAACAAAGAACTGAGGCAGTCATAAAGATGGGGAAGCCAGGCGCAGGTATAAAGCTTAACCACTGCGGTCTCACCATAGCGATCGACAACCATTCCGGGCAGCCCATCGCTCTCACCATGAATCATCCGGTAGCCATCAGTCTTTGTGTTAAGGAGTGGTAACCGTCGCATCAGCGATGTCGCGATCCGTTCCGCGAAAAACTCACGATCAATCGGCCCCGGCTTGCTGGCGCGAAGAGCGCGCATGCGGATCGGTAGATAGGGATCATAAAGACCAATCGCGACAAAGCGTTTTTTACTGTCAAAAACCACAGCCAGGTCGCCCGCTTGTCCCCGATGGCTCTCAGACTTAATCCGTTCGGCATAGAGCCATGGATGGCCGCGGTGCAGGCTGGCAATACCAGAATTGCTGACCTGTAGCTTTACAGGTTTGCTGGAATGTCGGGGCCATTCGGCTAACAGTATATCGAGGGTGCTGGTCATTGAACAATTCCTATAACGACTTTGGCTCAGAGGCCTTAACAATAAAAAAACAGACTTTAGCAGAAGTCGCCACGAAGAAGGAGGAACTTTTAAACATATTTTATTTAGCAAGAAACTGACCAGAGACACCATCATCTCCTTGCCTGACGTCTATCGATCCTCTATAGTCCCGCCAGATAAGGAAAACAACCTGCAGGAGAATGCACACTATGGAAATCAACTTGGAAAAACTTGGCAACTTGATCACAAAGCGCACTGATAAAATCGAAAAAATCGTTGCCGGAACCGGCTACCTCCCCAAAACAGTCATCGGTGTTGGGACCTTTCTACTCGACAACGACGGTGATATTGATCTGTTAACATCGAAACAACGGGTCACTTTTGAAAAGTTCTTGAAACCATTGCTCTTCCCACCATCACAGCAATAGACTTTCACGAAGAGTAAGGCCTGATAAATCCGATGAATACACCATGGAATGGTTTAGATCCCCACAAGGCGTTTTAAATCTTTCAGATGCCTTCGGCTGACGGGAACAGTAAAACCACTGACCGTTTTGATGTCAGCAGTGCCACTTTCTCCGGGAATGATCTGATCGACCTTATGGATATTCACCAGACATTTGCGATGACAGCGGATAAGTTCACTGCGCTCTTCCAATGCTTTCAGAGTCAAGTCTGTGTTGAAGACCTCACCGTCGACCATCAGATGCGCGCCGCTCTGATCCGTGAACGCATATTCAACCGCCTCCGGGGCTATCAATTTGATATTCCCCCCTTTAACACAAGGAATACGGGTTAAACGCTCAGTTTCATATTCGGGATGAACTTCAGTCTGAATCTGCTGCTGAAGTTTTTCTAAAGTCATCTCCAGACGTTCGAGACGAACCGGTTTGAGCAGGTAATCCAGGGTCTTTTCTTCAAAAGCACGAATCGCAAACTCATCGTAAGCGGTCACAAAAACCACCTGAGGCATAATTTCACGGTCGATCATACTGAGCATTTCAAAACCGCCAATGACCGGCATCTGGATATCGAGAAAGATAACATCCGGTCGCTCTTTGTTGATCGCCTTCACCCCTTCGACCGCATTGCCACACTGTCCGACAATATTGAATCGTCCAGTTTTATTGAGCAGTTTTTCCAATTCGCGCCTGGCGTTGGGTTCATCATCGATGATCAGAGTTCGAATCATTTCCGACCTCCTTCTGGTAAGGTGATACTAATCTGGGTCTTTTCTCCTTCAACACAATGAGCCGACACGCCAAACTGATCTCCATAGAGATTTTTTATCCGCTTATCGACCAGGTTCATCCCCAACCCTCCACCTTCGAGTTTACGACAATACGTCCCCGCATTGTCTTCTATCGTAATGCGGATCAAGTCTTCTTCCCGTTCGGCCCTGACCAGAATAATGCCAGGACCAAACATATTGGCGATACCATGCTTGATGGCATTCTCAATAATCGGCTGCAGCGTAAATGTCGGCATTTGAACCTCAAGCAATTGTGGGTCAATATCGGTTTCAACCACCAACCTGTCTTCAAAACGGGCTCGTTCAATCGTCAAGTAGGAATTAACATGATCCATCTCCTCGGCCAGTGTCGCCAAATCATTTTCCCGTTTCAGATTTTTACGGAAAAAGTTGGACAGATGAAAAAGAAGATCCTTAGCCCGCAAAGCATCCTGTTCGATAATTGCAATAACTGTGTTCAGGGTGTTAAAGAGGAAGTGCGGGTTGACCTGGGCCTGAACCAGTTTCAGTTCGGAACGGGTCAGCATACTTTTCTGATCCTCAAAACGCGAACGTAACAGTTGCTCCGACAACAAACTCGCCAGCCCCTCCCCCAAAGAGCGGTTATTTTTTAGAAACAACTTGGTCTTCGGCTCAAACAGAATAATCGTACCGAGAACATCTTTATCGGCAATTAAGGGGACCACTAAAGCCGAACCTAATGGACAGGTCGAACTGTGGGGGCACTTAAACGGCTCATGAACACCATCGGCGTAAAAAACTTTACGCTGACTGATCGCCTGCAGAGCATAATTTGACGTCAACGGCTTCCCCGCATGGTGGTCCGCACCGATACCGGAAAAGGCCAGAACCTTTTCGCAGTCGGTGATAGACACCGCTCCGACCCCCGTCTCCTTCTGGATAATATCGACCAGCCGAGAAGCCGTTTCCGAGTTGAACCCATGATCAAGAATTCCCAGGGTTTTTTCTGCGACTTTCAGTGCCTTAGCGGAAAAAATGGCTCCGACATTATCAACCATACGCTTTTGATCACGCATAATGCTGATAAACAGCGCCGCTCCAATTGAATTTGCCAAAGTCATCGGCACTGCGATCACTTTGACCAGAGACCAGGCCTCAGAATAGGGTTTAGCTAAGAGAAGAATTATCATCATCTGCAAAGATTCAGCAATGAAGGTTGCCAACAGAGCAATCCGTGGATTGAACAGGTCACGCACACCGCTCTGGCGCATCAGATAGAGGTGAAACAGCCCGCCGATGAGCCCTTCAACTGTGGTTGAGATGCTGCAGGAAAAGGCGGTGAATCCCCCAAGCGAATAGCGATGAAGACCTGCGGTAAAGCCAACGGCCCCACCGAGAACCGGTCCACCGATAAGGCCGGCCAACACCGCACCGATCGCCCTGGTATTCGCAATGGCATCACTGACCGGCATCCCGAAATAGGTGCCCATGATGGAGAATGCTGTAAAAACAAAATAGAGGATAATCTTCTGCTGGCGGCTGATACTTTCTCCAGTCAGAGGCTTGAAAGCCGGTGATTTGGTGAACAAATAGGCGATCACCATAAACACGGACATTTGCTGAATCAGAGAAAAAATCAACTGCATTGTTTAATCCTTCTATCCCATTAAGAACACTCTAAATCAATGACCATCCAGAATAAATACTTCTTAATTTCAAAGGGTTATATGGTATAAAACCAATCAATAGATATCTACACCATATCGTTGAGAATAAATGAAAGCAAGATGGCAGAGAGGTGTCACCCCAACTATTCCGAGACACTCTTCAACATGAACTCTCAAGAAAGAGGCAAATAGACACCTCCCATAGGTGTTGCCAAATCACCATAAACAACATATTTTTCATTGAACAGAGTATACTTGATTCACATCGATAACAAATTTAGATAAAGATCCCGTGAAAGGAACAGTTCATGCCGAACTTAAGACATTTACTGATTTTATTGCTTGTCGTTTTTACCTTAGCAGGGTGTTCAACCTCAACTCTCAAAGTCGAGCCAATCGAAATGACAGAAAATCCCAGCGCCAAAATTTTTGAGCTGGAGGAAGCCTTGACAGGAGGTCGGGCTGAACAAATTAATGTCCTTTCTCCAACCTGGTATACAAAAGCAGAACGATATCTCGACAAAGCTCGCTATGGTTTGGCCAACAATGGTTCAATTTCAGGGATCCTGACTAATGTGGCCTACGGACATGCCAATTTCAAAAAGTCACAGGAATATGCAGACGTAGCAAGAAAGACAATCCCAAATGTCATCAAGGCACGTGACCTTGCCAATGCTGCTGGAGCAGCCGTATATACACTTGACTATCAAGGGTTGGAAAATGAGTTTATCAGCCTGACCATGGACATCGAGAATGATCACCAGGCGCGTGCCAAAAAGAATGAATCACGCGTTGCTCAAAAATATGCCGATCTTGAACTTCGAGCGATCAAAGAAAAGACCCTTGGCGAGGTAAGAAAGTTAATTGCCAAAGCTGAACGTCATGGAGCTGATGATTCAACGCCAACGATTCTAGCCATTGCTCAAAAGGCCTTAAGTGATGCTGACCAGTTTATCACAGAGCAGCGTTACGACCGGGAACGGATGCAAGAGAAAGCCAATGAAGCACTTTTTCAAGCTCAGCGCGTCGGTCAGATCATGACATTAAGCAACAAACTCAGCAGCATGAAGCCTGAAACGTTGGCGCTCTGGAGTGAGGCTCGCCTGCAACAGATTACCAACCATCTTGGGGCAAGAGATTTAAGAAACGAAACAACAGACCTGCAACTTGAAAGTATTATTCAATCGATTATTTCACTGCTTGATGACAACAAATCACTCAAATCATTACGCCAGCATGAAACAGACAATTACACCAGTAAATTGGAAGAGCTCCAAACGACAATTGATCAGCAGCGCAAACAAATTGCTTCGTTAGAAGGGGATAGCAAAAAAGTTCAAAAAGAGCGTGAAGCGATCGCCATCAAGGAAAAAGAAGCCAAAGCACGCTTGGAAGCGGAACGACTCTTCCAACAGATGTTTGTAGAAGTTCAATCGATGTTTGCTGCCAATCAGGCCGAAGTGTACAAACAGGCGGACAATCTGGTTATCCGCCTGAAAGCAATGCAGTTCCCGATTGGAAAAGACCTGATTATGCCCGAGAACTACTCTCTGTTAAGTCAGGTCCGGCAGGCCATTCGAATTTTTGGCGCTCCAGTGGTCGTCATTGAAGGTCACACCGATAGCACTGGATCAGCAGCGATCAATGAACAGTTGTCACAAAAACGCGCAGAAGCTGTGCGCCAGTATTTCATCGCCAACGGCACACTCGTAAAAGAGCAAGTGACGGCCATCGGCTATGGCTCAGAGCGTCCCCTCTCTCCCAATGACACTCCTGGAGGTCGGGCGGTTAATCGCCGTATTGATGTCGTCATTAAAGCAGAAAAAAGAACCGAATAAAGATGAGCGGTCAACAAACCATGAATCTTCAATATGCTAAATCGTGTATTGCCCTTTTCTTGCTTTGCCTCTTACCCTTTTGTGGGGTTTTGCCAGTGCCTGATGCGATGGCGGATCTCTATCGCTGGCGTGACGACCAAGGGCGCTGGCACTTTTCCGATTCTCCGCAAAATGTGCCGGTTCAAATACTTGAAACAGCTAAAGAAGCTCAATCAGAATCGGGGAACCTGAATATTATTTCGACACCCCCCAAACAAGCCCAGAATAAACCAGCCCTAAAGGGAGCAGTTTCGAAGGGCGAAGAAATTTCTATTCCCTTTACTGCCAACGAGGGCTATGCCGACCGCGTCATTATCGATATAACCTTTAACAACAGTGTCACGGCACCGATACTTGTCGATACCGGATCTCCCGGATTGGTGATTACTTCAGACCTTGCAACTCGCCTCGGGCTGATCGACCCCGATGGAAACAATCTTCTTGTTTTAATTTCAGGTATCGGGGGAAGAGAAATTGCTGCAAAAGCGATTGTCGATAAAATCAATATAGGCGCGATTACGGAAACATTTATACCGACCCATATCATCAGACCCTCATCGAGGGCCTATCAAGGGTTGATCGGCATGGATATTCTGTCCCAGTATTCCCTCACCATTGATTCTGCCAATAGAAGACTGATTGCTAAAAAGCTTCCACCATCCGAGAACCGACCAGGTGGACACAACAGTCGCTGGTGGCAAAAGAACTTTAAAGAACTGATCTACTATATGAATTTCTGGGATCAGCAAGCTGAGCTGATCGATAGTCACAATTCCCCCTATTCTCGCCTGACAAGTCGTTATGATCGGGTTAAAAGCTTTATCCTGACGCAAAAAGATGAATCTAAAAAAATCTATGAGAGGCTTGACCGCCATGCCCGCAGACACAGCGTTCCGAGACATTGGCGGCGTTAAAACCTTTTCGACAAATAGCGATGCATATTCGCTTCAAACGATAAGAAATCTGGCCCGAACCTGTTATTTATTTCAGTCGAGTCGCACAACCCGACAGGTTCCTGGAAAAATGAATTCAGAGATTCAATGAAGAAAGAAAAATTTGTCAGAGCATATCTGAACAGCAAACCCTTGCCTCTTGAAAATATTGTCGAAGCCAGACAAATGGAAGCCCGCAGAGCAGCCATGGCTGCGCGGGTTAAATTTGCAGGAACAATCGACACCATTGACATCGACACCAAGACAGGCCGCTCCCGAGTTAAAATTTACACCCCTCATGGCACAGGCCCTTTTCCAGCCATCCTTTACATGCATGGTGGTGGATTCAGCATTGGCAGTCCTGACACTTCTGACAATCTCTGTCGGACCATTGCAAAAAACGCCAACGCAGTATTGATCAGTGTCGATTATGGCTTAGCCCCAGAACATAAATTTCCAGCAGCTCTGGAAGAATGTTATCAAATCGCCCTTTGGATCATCGATAATGATGTCGCCCTGAATCTCCGTAGCGATCAATTAACCGTCGCCGGTGACAGTGCGGGAGGAAACCTGGCTGCCGCACTCTGCCTCATGGATCAAACAGATCAGAACCTTGCGATCTGCCAACAGGTGCTGATCTGCCCGATGTTGGACCAGGCGACACCCCACGGTAATAAAGTGACCAACATGGAAGACCCTTTGCTGACAAGTGAGAATTGTCAGACATTCAGCCAGTATTATTTCAATGACCCTGCCGATTCAAACAACCCTCTGGCTTCCCCCCTCCTGGCAGATGATCTGAGGATGCTTCCACCAGCGATAATTGTCACCGCAGAGCTTGATCCTCTCGCACATGAAGCGATCCAATATGGTGCACAATTGCGTCAGGCTGGTGTCGAAGTCGTCCATCATCACTATCCGGGTCAAGTGCACGATTTTCCCCTCTTCGTCAAATCTCTGGACGATGCCAAAGAAGTCGCTGAAAAAATTGGCCATTATTTAGCGGATAAATTCTCCCTCCACGACTCTCGGATAAACTAGATTTAGTCTTCCAGACATGTTTTAATTATATCCTTGGGTCAGGATCTAGTCTGTCAGACTGAGGTTTAAAACTATGCGCATCGTTTTTATCTTTCTCATCCTTTTTGTCTTTCCCATGGCAGCAATGGCCAGTCAAAATCCATGGACTCACAGTTTCTTTTTTGAAAATGACCTGTTTACAGGAACAGATAACGACTACACCAACGGGATGAAATACTCTCTGATTTCTCCAGATCTATCTCCACATATCCCTTTAAAGCGAACAGAGAAAATTTCTCGTCTCGTTCTCGATTTTTTCCATAGCTTGCCCATGCTTAAAAATGTACCTGAAGAAACCGGTCACAAAGTTGAATTGGCTATTGGGCAAAGCATGTACACTCCGCGTGATATCAGTCGCAATGACCTGATTCAGGATGACCGCCCCTATGCAGGCTACAGTTACCTGGCAAGTTCCTATCACCGTAAAAGTGATACAGGACAGGGCTGGAGTCAAATGGATACGACAGAAGTCCAAATTGGGATTATTGGTCCTTCGTCACTGGCCGAAGATGCTCAAAAATTTGTTCATCGTGTTCGTGACCTGCAGCGACCAAATGGCTGGGAACATCAACTGGAGGATGAACTTGGATTGGCTCTGGCATTTGAACGTAAATGGCTCTATCACCCGACAAAGCACAGGGGCTTCTGTGCCGATGCAATGACTCATGCCGGTGTGACACTGGGGAACGTCATGACCTATGTCAATGGAGGTGCTGAGGCCAGAGTTGGCTGGAATATTCCACGCAGTTTTGCCGTTTCAATGATCCGTCCGGCAGGGAGTACCTGGAGTACTCCTGATGCAGGGTTCAGTTCTTATTTTTTTGCTGCATTCAACGGAAAAATTGTCTTCAGGGACATTTTTCTAGATGGCAACACTTTTAAAGACAGTCATCATGTCGATAAAGAACCGCTGGTCGCAGAGATGTCAACCGGCCTGACAACACGCTATAAGCGTCTTTCTCTCAGTGTTGTCTATACCCGGAAAACCCGAGAATTCAAAAAACAAGATAAGAGTCATGGGTTCGGATCGCTGACCTTAAGTTACGCATTTTAGATTTTACGGGAAAGGCGATAAGCAAAACTTGCAACGATAATTCTTTTGCTGGAACGCCCAACCTCGAAATTCCTTTGCCACATAGACGAATTGAGCCTTGACGCCCTGCTCACAGGCATTTGCACGGCATAAGACTCTTACGATACTGCTTTTTACGCTATACTGAGAGCCCAGAGATACAAAACATCAACTCAAATCATAGGCCACAACATGCAAACTCAGGACAAACTACTGACTTACGGCTTTGCCATCTTCAGCCTCATCACCTCATTCCTGTTTGTTTTTTATGCCGTTATCGTCAATTCCAGCCCCAATGCTTCAGAATGGCTGAAAACCTTTGCTTATGTCGTCGGTGGTTACGGCCTGTTCAATATTTACATCGTCAGTTGGGCCTGGCGTAGCGGAATTGCCTGGGCACCGAAAGCCAACATGGTCATCGGGATCTGTTTTTTCGGCGTGTTTGCCATGGAAACGTTCAGAGATGGTGTCCAAGACCTGACGACTGAAGTTTTTAGCGTTATGGGACTCGCATCGATATTGTTAGTGAACTGGTATGCGGTCAAAAAGATTGTTGCCAGAAAAAACAATTAAGACCCCCCTGTTTTCTTCCAACATCAAGAATAACGAGTGGCGCGGCATATTTTCCTTTGATCTCTTGCTCGAAGCCATACGAACACTGTATGATATGTAGTCAAACACAACACACTCAGGATCTTCAATTTTTTACGTGATGTCAAAGGATTGTAAAAAATCATGACCCATAAGATCATCATCCGTTCACTCTGCAGAACCTACAGAAAATTGTACAACTGCTCAATGCTGTACCACTAGCTCCTGTCCAGCATACTGGATACGACCATCATCACGTCCGTTTTTTTTCGATCTCGGACGCTTTGAACAGTTAAGGAGCAAATCATGTCTGAACAGAACAATAACGATACACACACACCTGAACGCCCAGCCTGTGCCGAAGGTAATTTTTATTCGAAGAAAGAATCAGCCCTAGGTCCAGGGATGAATCTCCGCGTCCAGCATTTACGAAAATCAAGTGTCGAAACCGCCCCCAGTTTATCGATCGAACGAGCTCTACATGAGACCACCTTTTACAAGGAAAACTACGGTAAATATTCTATTCCTGTCTTGAGGGCGCTGAACTTTCTGGATCATTGTAAGAAGAAAACCCTCTATATGGGAGAGGGAGAGTTGATTGTCGCTGAACGCGGCCCCACACCAAAAGCAGTTCCAACCTTTCCAGAATTGACCTGTCACAGTGTTCAGGACTTTCATGTTCTCAATGAGCGTGAACAACAACGCTATACCATCAGTCAGGAAGATATTGATATTTACGAACAGGACGTTATCCCCTACTGGCAAGGGAAAACCATCCGTGAACGGATTTTCAGCCATGTTCCTGCGGAATGGAGCGCTGCCTATGAGGCTGGGCTTTTTACCGAATTTATGGAACAACGCGCACCTGGCCATACGACCATGGGGCCACAGCTCTACCAGAAAGGAATGCTCGATTTCAAAGCGGAGATCGTCACAGCGATTGCTGCTCTCGATTTCCTGAACGACCCTGAAGCGACCGACAAACTGGAAGCTCTTAAGTCGATGGATATCTCCTGCGATGCGGTCATCGTCTTTGCCGAACGCCACGCCGACCTGGCCGAGCACAGGGCCAAGACTGAAACCGACCCAAAACGCAAAGAGGAGCTGCTCAAAATTGCTGACATCTGCCGCTGGGTTCCGGCCAACAAGCCGCGCACGTTCTGGGAAGCGATCCAGATGTATTGGTTTGTGCATCTCGGAACCATCACAGAATTGAACGGCTGGGATGCCATGAATCCCGGACACTTTGATCAGCATCTGGCTCCCTTCTACAACGCTGAGATAGAAGCGGGCACCCTGACGCGTGAAGAAGCCAAAGAACTCCTCAGCTGTTTCTGGATCAAAGTCAACAACCATCCGGCGCCGCCAAAGGTTGGCATAACCGCACGCGAGAGTGGCACTTACAACGACTTTACCAACATCAATATTGGTGGTCTCAATGCTGAGGGCAAAGATGCCGTCAGTGAAGTGTCCTACATGATGCTTGAAGTCGTCGAAGAACTGCATCTGCTCCAGCCCGGAAACTCAGTCCATGGCAGCAGTAAAACCCCTGATCGCTTCCTTGAGGCGGCTTGCAAAGTTATCCGCCAGGGGCATGGTTATCCGTCGGTCTTTAATCCCGATATCTATATCGTTGAAATGATGCGTCAGGGAAAATCGTTACGCGATGCCCGCGAGGGAGGTTGCAGTGGTTGTATTGAAGTCGGAGCCTTCGGAAAAGAAGCTTTCCTGCTGACCGGATATCTCAATGTGCCCAAGATTTTCGAAATCACATTGAATAATGGGATAGACCCTGTCACCGGAAAGGTTGCTGGTATCGCAACCGGTGATCCGCGTGAGTTTTCATCCTACGATCAACTCTATGATGCGTTTAACAGACAACTGAATTTTATCATCGACACCAAGATCCGGGTCAGTAACTACATCGACCGTATGTTTGCCAAGTATGCTCCGGCCCCCTTTCTGTCGGTCGTTATCGATGACTGCATAAAAAAAGGCCGCGACTACTATGACGCTGGCCCACGTTACAATACCAACTATATTCAGTGTACCGGCTTAGGCACAACAACGGACAGTTTATCGACAATAAAAAAACATGTCTTCGATGACCAGACATTCAGCATCGAGCGCGTTCTCGATGCTGTTGCCAAAGATTTTGAAGGCGAGGAATTTCTGCGCCAGACGATCCTCAACAAGACCCCCTTCTTCGGCAACGATGACGACTATGCCGACGACATTGCTCTGAAAATTTATAACGATCTTTTTGACGCCATTGACGGTAAACCGAACACCAAAGGAGAAAGCTTCCACCTGAATATGCTATCAACAACCTGCCACATCTATTTTGGCAAGGTTATGGGAGCGACTCCCAATGGACGTTTCGCCGGAAAGTCAATTTCAGACGGGACTTCTCCGTCACATGGAGCGGACACCAACGGCCCATCAGCGGTTATCCGTTCAATGACCAAGCTTGATCAAACCATGTCGGGCGGAACCCTGCTGAATCAACGCTTCCTTCCAAGTCTACTCAAACGTGATGAAGACATTAAAAAGCTCGGCCATTTAATTCGTAGCTATTTCACTCTAGGTGGTCACCATATCCAATTCAACATCGTCGATACGGCCACCCTGAAAGCCGCTCAAGAATGCCCGGAAGATTACAAAGACCTACTCGTCCGCATGGCTGGTTACAGCGATTATTTCAATGACATGAACGCTGACCTGCAACAGGAAGTGATCGACCGAACAGAAAACGATGCGTTCTGATTATGTCAGATTCCCCTGTTTTTACCCGGGAATCTGACATCTCAAAAAAAGATCAGAGAAATAAATCGAAACCCAATACCGTATTCCATTGCAATACGGCGATATTTCAGCGATAAAGCATCAAAAAACATCCCCATATGTTCATCTGATTCATTGACTAACCAGGAGGCACATCGATAATGAGCAATACAGCACTACGTGAAGTAAGTATGATTGAACTCCATGATTCTGGTGTCTGCATTTATCCAGAAAACAAACGCGCTGATGGATGGCAGGAATTTTCGGAATACGAGGGCAGTGAATTTGTTATTTCAGGTGAAACAATTAGCCATATCGCACAGATTTTAGGGATCAATCCTCAAAACATTGAAATTCCAACAGCAATGGATGGATCCTCAGAAATTCTCAAGCCAGAATGTATGGAATTCAGCATCACAAAAAAACGTCTCCTCGTTGGTGAAAAAGAAGATTCCAGACGGTTTGGTGGAATGATAAAGATCAGAGGAATCAGAGCTTCAATTGAAGGTCCACAACTTTTAAATATGGAAATTGATCGTTATTACAAAGATGATGAAGGTCTGGAAGAATACACCCAGGCCATTACTTACTCAGGTAATTTCACAGTCTGGTGGAAATAAGTCTATAGCATTATCGCCCTTCCCCGACTTCTGCAATGGGGAAGGGCAATCAAGAAAGCCCTCCCTTACCCTCACCCGATCGGGCACCATCTCTCCCAGGGAGGAGGGAAATTGACCCACGACTGCAGGTGTCGGCAAAATAACCATCAGAGGAATCACCATGCTCTCCCCCTACATTTTCGACATTAAGCGCTATGCCATCAACGATGGCCCCGGCATACGGGTGACAATCTTTTTCAAGGGCTGCCCGTTGTCCTGCCTCTGGTGTCACAACCCTGAGAGTATTTCTGCCCACCCCCAGAAGATGTACAGCTTGGCCAAGTGTATCGGC
>Ga0193952_1000515_pt1 | contig 16072 bp, 25 predicted proteins | sample BB_3_MG_FD_140368 | JGI IMG/M metagenome (GOLD analysis project Ga0193952, IMG submission 140368) | Microbial mat bacterial communities from the Broadkill River, Lewes, Delaware, United States - BB_3_MG | ecosystem: Environmental > Aquatic > Freshwater > River > Microbial mats | place: USA... | reverse complement strand
ATAACTCCTTGGTAATTACCATCTTCGAACTTATAATTTAAAATGTATCCTTTATCCTTAAGGATTTTAGTCATTTCTCTCTTAACATTAGAGCCTGGAATCTCTACTACCTTATGCCCAGCTTGTATGGCATTTCTCAAACGAGTTAGGTAATCTGCTATTGGATCTGTCATTTTCTTTAAATTTTAAATGTTACCAACTTGCTTTCTTAACTCCCGGTATTAAACCGTCAGAAGCCATTTCTCTAAAACATATTCTACTAATACCAAATTGTCTCATGTAACCTCTTGGTCTACCAGTTAGCTTACATCTATTGTGTAATCTAACTGGAGATGAGTTACGAGGCAATTTGCTAAGGCCGATATAATCGCCATCTGCTTTAAGCTGAGCTCGTTTAGCAGCGTACTTTTCTACCAATTTTGCACGCTTAACCTCACGGGCCTTCATTGATTCTTTTGCCATCTTTTACTCTTTTATTTTTTAAACGGTATTCCAAAATGCTTAAGAAGAGCAAATGCTTCTTCGTCAGTTTCTGCCGAAGTTACAAATGTAATGTTCATTCCCATGATCTTGTGAATTTGATCAAGAACCATTTCTGGGAAAATGATTTGCTCTTCTAGACCTAATGTATAGTTTCCTTTTCCATCAAGTTTAGAATTAACACCTTTAAAGTCACGAATACGTGGCAATGCAGATGCTATTAATCTTTCAAGGAAATCATACATATTATCCTGACGTAAAGTTACCATAGAACCGATAACCATGTCTTTACGTAGTTTAAAATTTGATATATCCTTAGTAGATCTTTTTGCGACAGCTTTCTGACCAGTAATTGCTGTTAACTCATTTACAGAGAATTCAGCGATTTTCTTATCAGCGATAGCTTGTCCAATACCTTGGTTTACTACAATCTTAAGTAATTTAGGTACTTGCATAGTAGATTTATATCCAAACTCTGTCATAAGAGCAGGAATGATTTCTTCTCTATACTTAGTCTTATAAGTAGGTATATAGCTCATTATTTAATCTCCTCTCCTGATTTCTTTGAATATCTAACTAATTTATTATTCTCATCAAGTTTGCGACCTATTCTTGTTCCCTTACCTGTTTTTGGATCTACCACGTTTAGGTTAGAGATATGAATAGCAGCTTCCTGCTTAACGATTCCACCCTGAGGGTTAGCAGCATTTGGCTTTGTGTGCTTACTTACAAGATTAATTCCTTCAACGATAGCTCTATCTTTTTCACGAATAACCTCTAACACTTTACCTTGCTTACCTTTATCCACTCCAGCATTAACGATAACAGTATCACCTTTCTTTATATGAAACTTTTTCATTTCTTTGAATTTAGCGATTACAATACCTCTGGAGCCAGAGATACAATTTTTGTATAGTTTTCACGTACTTCTCTAGCAACTGGGCCAAAGATACGTGTTCCACGCATTTCTCCTGCAGTGTTTAATAAAACACATGCATTATCATCAAAACGGATATAAGATCCATCTGGACGTCTGATCTCCTTCTTAACACGTACAATTACAGCTTTAGTAACTGTACCTTTTTTCATTTCGCTGCCAGGCAATGCACTTTTTACAGTAACTACGATCTTGTCTCCTATAGATGCGTATCTCTTACGAGTACCACCTAGAACACGGATACATAATACTTCTTTAGCACCACTATTGTCTGCAACAGCCAGTCTACTTTCTTGTTGTATCATATTACTTGGCTCTTTCTAAGATTTCAACTAATCTCCAGCGTTTATTTTTACTCAATGGACGAGTCTCCATAATCTTCACTGTATCTCCGATTTTGCAATCATTTGCTTCATCATGAGCAGCGAATTTCTTCGTCTTGTTCACGAATTTACCATAGATACGGTGCTTCTCTTTATAGTGAACAGCAACAGTGATAGTCTTTTCCATCTTGTTGCTAACAACGATCCCGATACGCTCTTTTCTTAAATTTCTATTTTCCATGGATCTACTACTTTTCAGTTAATTCTCTCTGACGCAGTGAAGTCATCATTCTTGAAATGTTTCTTCTTACTGCTCTGATTTGCATAGGGTTTTCCATTGGAGAAACCGCATGGTTCATTTTCATTCGAGTTAAGGTCGCTCTTTCTGCTTCAACTCTTTCAATTAACTCACTTGTAGTTAATTCTTTAATTTCCGAAGTTTTCATAAATTAAATGTTTGAATTTTCAACATAATCACGTCTTACCACAAACTTAGTTGTCACAGGAAGTTTCTGTGCAGCTAATCTCATTGCCTCTTTAGCAACTTCGTAAGGAACACCTTCTGCTTCGAAAAGAATACGTCCTGGAGTAATTGGAGCAACAAATCCTTCTGGAGAACCCTTACCCTTACCCATACGAACCTCTGCAGGCTTCTTTGTAATAGGCTTATCTGGGAAAATTCTGATCCAAATTTGTCCTTGTCTTTGCATATATCTAGTAACTGCCACACGAGCAGCTTCTATCTGACGACCTGTAATCCACTTAGACTCAAGCGCCTTGATTCCAAAAGATCCGAATGCTAATTGGTTACCTCTTTGGGCATTACCTTTCATTCTTCCCTTTTGTTGTCTTCTAAATTTTGTCCTTTTAGGTTGTAACATTGTACTCTACTTTAAAATAAAAGACTACTTTCTTCTTCTCTTAGGTCCACGTTTTGCACCTCTTCCTTCCTCACGGAAGTTAGGGCTTAAATCACGTTTACCATAAACTTCACCTTTACAGATCCATACTTTAACTCCTAACTGACCGTAAGTCGTTAAAGCTTCTGTATGACAGTAGTCGATGTCTGCTCTTAATGTATGTAGAGGAGTTCTACCTTCTTTATACATTTCAGATCTAGCCATCTCAGCTCCATTTAATCTTCCTGAACACTGAATTTTAATTCCTTCAGCACCCATTCTCATTGTAGAAGCGATAGCCATTTTAACAGCTCTACGATAAGCTACACGACCTTCAATTTGACGAGCGATATTGTTTGCAACAATAACAGCATCTAATTCAGGACGTTTGATTTCAAATATGTTAATTTGAACTTCCTTATCTGTAATTTTCTTTAACTCTTCCTTAAGTTTATCAACTTCAGAACCACCTTTTCCGATAATAATACCTGGACGTGCAGTGCTGATAGTAATAGTAATCAACTTAAGGGTTCTCTCGATGATTATTCTTGAAACACTTGCTTTAGCAAGACGTGCATTAAGATACTTTCTTAATTTATAGTCTTCAACAAGCTTATCACCGTAGTTGTTTCCTCCAAACCAGTTAGAATCCCAACCTCTTACGATTCCTAATCTGTTTCCTATAGGATTAACTTTTTGTCCCATAATGCTATGCTTTAGTATTATTATCTTCGGCAGTTTTGCTACCCAAGGTTAATGTTACATGATTTGATCTTTTACGGATTCTATGTGCTCTACCTTGAGGAGCTGGTCTTAGTCTCTTCAACATTCTTGCTGAATCAACACATACTTCTTTTACAAAAAGACCACTTTCTTCAATTCTAGCTCCCTCATTCTTAGCTTGCCAGTTAGCAATAGCTGAAAGCAACAATTTCTCCATACTTACTGATGCCGCTTGTGGACTAAACTTTAATACGTCCAAAGCTTTATTAGCCTCCATACCTCTGATCATGTCGGCCATAAGCCTCATTTTTCGAGGAGAAGTAGGACAGTTGCGTAAGCTTGCGAAAGCTCTTTGCTTCTTATCCTCTTTTATCTGATCTGCTTTTAATCTTTTTCTTGCACCCATTTTACTACTTCTTTCTATAGTTTACAATAATCACTGCTTACTTTTTCTTTTTCTTGTCAGCGTGACCTTTAAATGTACGTGTTGGTGCAAATTCTCCAAGTTTATGACCTACCATATTTTCAGTAACATAAACAGGAATAAATTTATTACCATTGTGTACAGCAATAGTGTGACCTACGAAATCTGGTGATATCATTGAACGTCGAGCCCATGTCTTAATGACAGTTTTCTTAGGGGCTTCATTCATAACTAATACCTTTCGCTCCAAATTGAAGTCAATAAAAGGGCCTTTTTTTAATGAACGACTCATAATTTAACTATTAAGTTATTTTTTCCTTCTTTCAATAATATACTTATTCGAGGCTTTCTTTTTCGAACGAGTTTTGAACCCTTTCGCTAATACGCCTGTTCTTGAACGTGGATGTCCTCCTGAGTTTTTACCCTCACCACCACCCATTGGGTGATCAACTGGATTCATTACCACACCACGAACGCGAGGTCTTCTACCTTGCCATCTTGTACGACCAGCTTTTCCTGATCTAGCTAGCGCGTGGTCTGAATTAGATACAGTACCAATAGTAGCTTTACAAGTGCAAAGAATCATACGAACCTCACCTGAAGGTAACTTAATGTATGCGTACTTGCCATCTCTTGACACTAATTGAGCGTATGAACCAGCACTACGTGCGATTACACCACCTTGTCCAGGTCTTAACTCAATGTTGTGTACAATTGTTCCCAAAGGGATGTTAGCTAGAGGAAGTGCATTTCCTACTTCTGGAGAAACAGCTTCACCGCTTTGAACCGTTTGGTTTACTTCTAAACCGTTTGGAGCAACGATGTAACGTTTTTCACCATCAGCATATACCAAAAGTGCGATTAATGCAGTACGATTTGGATCGTACTCAATAGTTGCAACTGTTGCAGGTACATTGTCTTTCTCTCTTTTGAAATCGATAAGTCTATATCGCTTCTTATGACCACCACCTATATATCTCATTGTCATCTTTCCAGCGTTATTTCTACCGCCAGATTTTGTCATTGGTCTCAACAATGATTTTTCAGGTTTGTCTGTAGTCACTTGTTCCAACACGTTTCTTACACAGTGTCTTTGACCAGGACTTACAGGTTTTAATTTTCTTATAGCCATCTTAATTAAATATTGCTAAAAAAATCAATACTATCACCATCTTGTAGTGTTACAATTGCTTTCTTGTACGAGTTTGTTCTTCCGTTTACCATTCCACCTTTAGTATATCTAGATTTAGCTTTACCTTGGTAGTTCATAGTATTTACAGCAACAACAGCAACGTCATACATTCCTTCAACTGCTTTCTTTATCTCTATCTTGTTAGCGTCCCTAGAAACAACAAATGCATAACGATTTAATTTCTCGCTTAGATCTGTCATTTTTTCAGTCACTATGGGCTTCAAAATTATTTCCATCTTTCAAATAATTAATTTAGCTTGAACATTTCGTCTAACCCTTCTACTGAACTCTCAACAAACATCATTGCTGAACATTTCATGATTGCATAAGTTGAAAGATCGTTTACTCTAACAACTTCTACATTCTGTAGATTACGTGACGATAAAATTACGTTCTCGTTTGCCTCACTTAAAACTAAAAGGAATCTTCTTTCATCAACCTTAAGGTTTTTCATGAATTCTACAAATCCTTTTGTCTTTGGAGTTTCTAAATTAAAGTCCTCAACAATAGAAATTTTATTGTTTGCAGCTTTAATTGCTAAGGCTGACTTACGAGCTAATTGCTTAAGCTTCTTATTTAGCTTGAAGCTGTAGTTTCTTGGTCTAGGACCGAATACTCTACCTCCCCCTCTAAAAATTGGAGATTTGATACTACCACATCTTGCAGTACCAGTTCCTTTTTGCTTCTTAAGCTTAGCAGTACTTCCTGAAATCTCGCCTCTTTCTTTAGATTTGTGAGTTCCTTGACGTTGGTTAGCCAAGTACTGCTTTACATCTAAATAGATTGCATGCTCATTAGGCTCTACTCCGAAGATAGCCTCATTAAGCTCTACTTTTCTACCTGTCTCTTTTCCGGCAATATTATATACACTTAATTCCATTACTTCTCAATAATTAAGTATGAACCTTTAGCTCCTGGAACAGAACCCTTAACTAATAATAAATTGTTCTCAGGAATCACCTTAAGTACTTGTAGGTTTTGAACAGTAGTAGTTCTGTTTCCAGTCTGACCAGCCATTCTCATTCCTTTAAATACTCTAGATGGAGTAGAACAAGCACCGATCGAACCTGGAGCACGTAATCTGTTGTGCTGACCGTGAGTTGCTTGACCAACTCCTCCGAATCCGTGACGTTTCACAACACCCTGGAAACCTTTTCCTTTAGATAATCCTGTTACATCAACAAACGTAGCATCTTCGAAAAGCTCTACATTAATTTCTGAACCTAATTCTAATTCTTGCTCATATCCTGAAAACTCTACTAGTTTCTTCATAGGAGCAATACCTGCCTTTTTGAAGTGTCCTGCTAAAGGTTGTGTAGTACGTTTCTCTTTTTTCTCAGAGTAACCTACCTGTACAGCCTCGTATCCATCAGTCTCTACAGTCTTGATTTGTGATACGTAGCAAGGACCAGCTTCGATAACAGTGCATGGAATACTTTTTCCCTCGGCACTGAATACGGATGTCATTCCGACTTTTTTTCCAATTAAACCTGGCATTTTCTTACTTTTAATTTGTTAAATAACTAACGCGACATCTTTAATTCGCCGCCTATCAAACTTTGATTTCTACTTCTACACCGCTTGGTAACTCCAATTTCATTAGAGCATCGATAGTGTTAGCTGTTGAGCTATAAATATCGATTAATCTTTTGAATGAAGATAACTGAAACTGCTCTCTACTTTTCTTGTTTACGAAAGTAGAACGGTTAACAGTGAAGATTCTTTTGTTAGTTGGAAGTGGAATAGGACCACTAACAACTGCACCAGTAGCCTTTACTGTCTTAACAATCTTCTCAGCAGACTTGTCTACCAAGTTGTGATCGTAAGATTTTAGTTTGATTCTAATCTTTTGGCTCATGATAATAATATATTATATTAATTCTACTTTTCCGTTCGCTTTCTCAACAACTTCTTTAGCAATACCTTTAGGAACTTCTGAGAATTTCTCAAATTCCATAGATGATGTTGCTCTACCAGAAGACAGAGTTCTTAAAACTGTAACATATCCAAATTGCTCCGACAATGGCACCATTGCAGACACGACACGTGCACCTGCTCTAGAATCCATACTGTCAACCTGTCCTCTACGACGATTAAGGTCTCCAATAATGTCTCCCATAAATTCCTCTGGAGTAACGACTTCCAGTTTCATAATAGGCTCAAGTATAACTGGTCCTGCTTTAGCACAAGCTGACTTGAATCCTAACTTCGCAGCCATCTCGAAAGATAACTGATCAGAATCCACAGGGTGGAATGATCCATCAAATAATGTTACTTTAAGAGAATCTACGCTGTAACCTGCTAGCACACCGTTAGCCATTGCAGTTTCGAATCCTTTTTGAACAGAAGGTACAAATTCTTTAGGAATATTTCCTCCTTTAATCTTATCAACAAACTGTAGGCCAGTTCCTTCGAAATCAGCATCAACAGGTCCAAGAGTGAACTGTATGTCTGCAAATTTACCACGACCACCTGATTGTTTCTTGAATACTTCTCTATGCTCAACTTCCTTAGTGATAGCCTCTTTGTAAGTTACCATTGGAGCTCCTTGATTACACTCAACCTTAAATTCTCTTCTCATACGGTCAACGATAATATCAAGGTGAAGCTCACCCATACCACCAATAACTGTTTGACCAGAATCTTCATCAGTATGAACTGTAAATGTAGGATCCTCTTCTGCTAATTTAGCTAAAGCAATACCCATTTTCTCAGTATCTTTCTGAGTTAATGGCTCTACAGAAACTTGAATAACTGGATCAGGGAAAGTCATTGACTCTAACTCAACATGACGATCAACGGCACATAAAGTATCACCAGTTCTAATATCTTTAAATCCAACACAAGCACAAATATCACCAGCCTCAATTACCTCTTTAGGTTGTTGCTTATTTGAGTGCATTTGGAATAAACGAGAAATTCTCTCTTTTTTACCTGTTCTTGCATTAAAAACGTAAGAACCTGCTTCAATCTTACCTGAGTAAACTCTTGTAAAACATAAACGACCTACGAATGGATCTGTTGCAATCTTAAATGCAAGAGCAACTAATGGCTCATCTACATCAGGATTAACATTAATCTTCTCAGTCTCATCACCTGGCTCATTACCAACTAATTGCTCAAGATCAAGTGGAGATGGTAAATAATCTACCATTGCATTAAGAAGAGTTTGAACTCCTTTGTTCTTAAATGCAGAACCACACATAATAGGAATTATGTCGATATTGATTGTAGCTGTACGAATAGCATCTTGTAACTCTTGCTCTGAAATAGAATCAGCATCTTCGAAGAATTTCTCCATTAATGCATCATCAGTTGCAGCAACAGCTTCAACAAGGTTTTCTCTCCACTCTTGAGCTTCTTCCATCATTGCTTCTGGAATCTCCTCGTAAGCGTAAGTAGAACCCATTTGAGCATCGTCAGTCCAGATTACAGCTTTCATTTTAACTAGGTCAATAACACCAGCAAATGTGTCTTCTGATCCAATTGGAATTTGAAGAGGCACTGGGTTAGCTCCTAATTTTTCTTTTACTTCACGAACAGCTTTGAAAAAGTCAGCACCTGAACGGTCCATCTTATTAACAAATCCCATTCTTGGTACACCATATTTGTCAGCTTGTCTCCAAACAGTCTCAGACTGAGCTTCAACACCACCTACAGCACAAAATAAGGCAACACATCCATCAAGTACTCTTAATGAACGCTCAACCTCTACCGTAAAGTCAACGTGACCTGGAGTATCAATTATATTTACTTTATATTTATCATCTTTATGTTCCCAGAAACAAGTAGTAGCTGCAGAAGTAATTGTAATACCTCTTTCTTGCTCTTGCTCCATCCAGTCCATAGTAGCAGCACCATCATGTACCTCACCAATCTTGTGAGAAACACCTGTATAGAAAAGAATTCTTTCTGTCGTCGTTGTCTTACCGGCATCGATATGAGCCATAATACCAACGTTTCTAGTGAAATGTAAATCTCTTTTAGCCATGTCTTCAGTCTCCTAATTAAAATCTGAAATGTGCAAACGCTCTGTTTGCTTCAGCCATTCTGTGAGTATCTTCTTTCTTTTTGAAAGCTCCACCTTCTTCTTTATAAGCAGCCATGATCTCAGCAGATAATTTCTCTGCCATTGATTTACCTGATCTCTTACGAGCAAATAAAATCATTGCTTTAATACTGATAGAAGTCTTTCTTGCTGGTCTAATTTCCATTGGTACTTGGAAAGTAGCTCCACCAACACGTCTTGATTTCACCTCTACAGCTGGAGTAATATTCTCCAATGCTTTTTTCCAAATGTCTAAAGGACTTTTCTCCTCTTTCTTCGCTAACTTTTCGTCAACGATGTCAAGAGCATCATAAAAGATCTTAAAAGAAAGAGTCTTTTTTCCATCAACCATTAGGTCGTTTACGAATCTAGTCACCAATTGATCTCCAAATTTTGGATCTGGTAGCAAGATTCTCTTTTTTGGTCTTGATTTTCTCATCTTGTCTTTTTGTTTACGAGCTATTCGTTACAAAGCTGTCAAACAGGTCTTCAACAATCTTGCGATTATTTACTCAACTAATTTGAATCAGCACATAAACTTAAACTCCAGTTAATTTCTACTTAGTACTAATCCTTACTACTTTTTAGCAGCCTTAGGTCTCTTAGTACCATACTTTGAACGTCTTTGAGTACGTCCATCAACTCCTGAAGAATCTAAAGCTCCACGTACTAGGTGATATCTCACACCTGGAAGATCTTTAACTCTACCTCCACGGATAAGAACGATCGAGTGCTCTTGTAGGTTGTGACCTTCTCCTGGTATGTAAGCATTCACTTCTTTACCATTTGTTAATCTAACCCTTGCAACTTTCCTCATTGCCGAGTTTGGCTTCTTAGGAGTAGTAGTGTAAACACGTACACAAACCCCTCTTCTCTGAGGACAAGAATCTAAAGCAGGAGATTTACTTTTCTCCATTTTACTAGCTCTTCCTTTCCTTACTAACTGTTGAATAGTAGGCATACAATTACTTTTTAATTAAATTCAATTATACATTTTTCGGCCTGCAAATATATGATTTTATATTTACAATCAAACACTTATAATATTTTTTTTTGCTTAAAATTGCTTTAAATCAGTTATTTCGGGGATTTCACAATTCTCTCAAGGAAATTAATAATTTTAAGTTTAATTTACTACTAAAATGAAAATTCTTTACAGTGTTTTTCCTATATATAATAAGGTATATCGATTACACGTTTTTTACATCAATGAATTTTTCATTATTTTATTACTGCATTTGATTTTAATTTATAACTTTAAGCCGAAATTTGGTTAGAGATTCGAACCAAATAACATTGTATTATTTATAATTCATAATCTAAATAAGCTATGGCAAAAGTTAGAGGAGCTATCGTCGTTGACGTAGAAAAATGTAAAGGATGTGAACTTTGCGTGGTAGCATGTCCTACAAACGTGATTCAGCTTGCAAATGAAGTAAATGGTAAAGGTTACCAGTACGCTCATATGGCAAATCCTGAAGCATGTATTGGATGTGCTAGTTGTGCACTAGTATGTCCTGACAGTTGTATAACTGTTTATAAAGCTAAGGCTTAATTAAAAATTAAAACTTCAAAAATTATAAAGAAATGGCAGAAGTAAGATTAATGAAAGGAAATGAGGTTATAGCCGAAGCTGCTATTCGTTGCGGATGTGACGGATATTTCGGGTACCCTATTACTCCTCAATCCGAAGTTATGGAAACTCTTATGATCCGCAAGCCTTGGGAGGAAACTGGAATGGTTGTCCTTCAAGCTGAGAGTGAAGTTGCTGCAATCAACATGGTGTATGGTGGAGCTTCTTGTGGAAAAAAAGTAATGACTTCATCTTCAAGCCCAGGTGTCAGCCTTAAGCAAGAAGGTATTACATACTTAGCAGGTGCTGAGCTACCAGCTTTAGTTGTAAATATTGTAAGAGGAGGACCAGGTCTTGGTACTATCCAACCAGCTCAATCAGATTACTACCAATCTTGTAAAGGTGGTGGACATGGTGATTATCATTTGATAGTACTTGCTCCTGCATCTGTTCAAGAAATGAATGATCACGTAGATCTTGCTTTTGAATTAGCATTCAAATATAGCAACCCTGCAATGATTCTTTCTGATGGTGTTATCGGTCAGATGATGGAAAAAGTAACTCTTTCTCCTATGAAACCTCGTTGGACTGACGAAGAAATTGAAAAGATTTCTGGATCATGGGCAACAACAGGAAAGAAATCAAATAGATCGCGCAACATATCTACATCTCTTGACTTAGATTCAGCTAAACAAGAGCAATTCAACCATAAGCTTCAAGCAAAATATAAAGCTATGGAAGAGAATGATGTAATGTTCGAGAAAGTTAACTGTGAAGATGCTGACTATATGTTCGTAGCTTACGGTTCTTCTGCTCGTATTTGCCAAAAGTCTATTGAGATCGCTAGAGAAAAAGGTATTAAAGTTGGACTACTTCGTCCTATCACTTTATTCCCTTACCCAACTAAAGCAATCCAAGAAATGGTTAGCCAACTTAAGGGTATCTTAACTGTAGAAATGAGTGCTGGTCAAATGGTAGACGATGTTCGTCTTGCTGTTAACGGTGCAATCCCAGTTGAGCACTTCGGACGTTGTGGTGGTATCATCCATAGCCCAGAAGAAATCGTTGAGGCACTTGAACAATTAATTAAAGGAGCTTAATGTCATGACTGAAGAATTAAAAGATATTATAAAAGAAGAGAACTTAGTGTACGCAAAGACACCAGTTCTTACAGATAACGTTATGCACTACTGTCCTGGATGTACTCATGGAGTAGTTCACAAATTAGTTGCAGAAGTTATTGAAGAGATGGAAATACAAGACCAAACTATCGGAGTTTCTCCAGTAGGATGTTCTGTACTTGCATATAACTACCTTGATATTGACTGGCAACAAGCTGCTCACGGTAGAGCTCCAGCTCTAGCTACAGCTACTAGCCGTCTTCACCCAGAGAAGTACGTATTTACTTACCAAGGTGATGGTGATTTAGCTTCTATTGGTTGTGCTGAAATTATGCACGCATGTAACCGTGGAGAAAACATCGTTGTTATCTTTGTTAACAATGCTATCTACGGAATGACAGGTGGACAAATGGCTCCAACAACTCTTGAAGGACAGGTTACTGCAACTACTCCTTACGGTAGAGATCCAGAGCTTAATGGTTATACTATGAAGATTACTGAGCTTATCGCTCAACTTCCTGGTACTTGTTATGTAACTAGACAAGCTGCACATACTCCAGCTGCTGTACGTAAGACTAAAAAGGCTATCAGAAAAGCATTTGAGAATGCTGGAAAAAATATCGGTACTTCATTTGTTGAAGTTGTTGGTACTTGTAACTCTGGATGGAAATTATCTCCTGTTAAATCTAACGACTGGATGGTGGAAAACATGTTCCCTATGTATCCAATGGGAGACATGAAAGACGGAGAAAAAGGTTTAAATAAATAATTTAAAGCAACTAGAAGCTATGACAGAAGAAATTATTATAGCAGGTTTCGGTGGACAAGGTGTTTTATCTATGGGTAAAATTCTTGCTTACTCAGGAATCATGCAAGACAAGGAAGTATCTTGGATGCCTTCTTATGGACCAGAAATGCGTGGTGGTACTGCCAACGTAACTGTTATCATTAGCGACGAGAGAATCAGTTCTCCTGTTCTTGTTAAATTTGACACTGCGATTATCCTTAATCAGCAATCTATGGACAAATTTGAAGAGCAAGTTAAACCTGGTGGAACTCTTCTTTATGATCCAAACGGTATTACTAAGCACCCAACTCGTAAAGACATTAACATTTACAAGATTGAAGGTACAGCTCTTGCTGCTGAACTTGGTAACCCTAAGACTTTCAACATGATTATTCTTGGTGGTTTTATGAACATAAAGCCTATCCTAAGCAAAGAAGATGTTGAAAAAGGATTAACTAAATCTTTACCAGAACGTCACCACAAACTTATTCCTATGAATATGACAGCGGTACAAAAAGGTATGGATTCTGTTGCTACTGTTCAAGAAGCATAAGCACACAAAAATATTTATATTTCTTACCCTCCTAGAGTAAACTCTGGGAGGGTATTTTTTTACAATAAACTCAACACATATCATATTGCGCACAAAGTGGATAAACAAACTCTCAGAAATGCTACATTATCTATTCTGCAACCGTACATATAACGGTTGCTAAAGGGTTACTATATGGCACCTGAACAGTTAGTAATCAAATAAAACTCTAGTGTAGTCTCTATATAATAAAAAAAATATATCCTTCTCAATCCATGAATACATAAAGCTTTAGTCTACTTCCAAACCACTATCAAACACTATTTTATAGTACTTGGTTTTGCATAGTACTATAAATTTTATATATTTGTCAATATAATCATTAATGTTTTACTAAAGCGATAAACATGAAAGCAGAAAACATTAAGTCTCAAATGAGAAAAGGAGTACTAGAATATTGTATTCTACTGATTCTATCAAACAAAGACGCTTATGCCTCTGACGTAATTAAGGAATTAAAAGATTCACAAATGATAGTTGTAGAAGGAACTCTTTATCCATTACTAACGAGACTAAAAAATGCAGATTACCTTTCCTATAGATGGGAAGAATCTACACAAGGGCCACCAAGAAAATACTACAGTCTAACCGATAAGGGCAAAGACTTTAAATTAGACTTAGAACACTCTTGGGATGCATTAAATAAAGCAGTAAACAAACTTAAAAGCTAAAAGGTATGAAAAAGACATTAGATGTAAATATATCAGGATATATCTACCACATCGACCAGGACGCTTACGATAAGCTACTGAGATACATTAGCAGTCTTGAGAAACACTATGGAAACAATGAAGAAGCAAAAGAGATAGTAAAGGATATAGAACAAAGAATCTCTGAACTTCTTAACGAAAAGAAAAAAAGTGAAAATATTGTATTCTCTATAGAGGACATTAATAATATAATTGAAATTCTAGGAACACCTGAAGATATCTTTGGAGAGCCAAATGAAGAAACGTCAGATATCAAATATAAAGTAAGAAAGAAGCTTTATAGAGATGATGATAAAAGAATCATTGGGGGAGTCTCTGCTGGACTCGCAGCATATCTTGGCATACCAGTACTACTAATAAGAACTGCTCTAGTCATATTTATATTATTAGGATATGGTTTCCCATTAATTATATACATAGTTATGTGGGCTACAATTCCCAAAGCAGTAACACCAACTCAAAAGCTTGAGATGAAAGGGGAACCTGTAAATGTTGAGAATATAGAAAAGACTATAAAAAAGGAATACGAGGACGTTAAAGAAAACATTAAACAAACGACTCCTAAAATAAAATCTTTTATCTCTAAGACAGGAGATGTAATGTATGATATCTTTGAGACAGCAGGGAATGCTCTAAGATTAATTATAGGTATTGGTCTAACAGGCCTAGGAATGATATTAATAATAAGTTTTATTAGCTCATTATTTTTAGCGAGCACATTTATCATTCCATTCAGTGATTTACACTTTGTAAACTTGATTCCTGATTTATTTCTTAACTCTGCAAACTTAACTCTTTTCTACATTAGCCTATGTCTTGTGGTATGCATACCTTTTGTTATACTAACATACATTGGACTTAAGATTCTAATGCGATTCAAATCAGGAGGATTAACAGTTACTCTAGTTTGCCTAGGTTTATGGATTTTTGGTATTGCTAACATTGCACTAATAGGAGGAAATCAATTTAAGAATTTCAAAGAGAGTGCTGAATTATATAAAGTTGCAAATAACATAGAACCTACCTCAGGTAATACTTTATATATTTCAAACACAGATAACGTAAAAGACCATGACGATGATGATTCAATAGAAATAAATAACATCTATATCAATAGTGAAGATGGTGACACAACATTACATGGTAAGCCACAAATAAAATTTGAACTTTCTGAGACTTCAGACTATGAAATAATTGTTAAGAAAGTAGCTAAATCAAAAACAAAGAAAGAAGCCTTTGAGGCAACTGAAGACATCTCATACCATTGGGGCTTACAAGATTCAATACTTCATATTGATAAATTCTTTGAAATAAATAATAATATAAAATGGAAGAAGCAGAGAGTACATCTTTCTATTATGATTCCTGCCAATAAAAAAATTGTCTTAGATAAATACATGTATGAATCTTCAAGACTAAAACATGAAAACTTTAAAAACTTCTATAAGAATTTCAATTCAACAAGCGCTTGGACTATGAATGAAGAAGGTCAGCTAGTTAACGATGAAGACAAATCAAGATAGATAAAACAAAGGCTCAAACACATGTTTGAGCCTTTTGTTTTATAATATTCTCTTTAACCTAGAGTCTTGCTTTAAACATTTATTTTCAAAATCAATGTTACTCAATAAACTCACAGTGTTTCTCTCATTATCTATTAACTTAAAAAGATCCTCGAAACTAGATTTCTCATTTAGCAACGAAGCAAAATTCATTTCAGATATCTCGCCGACAATCAATATTCCAGAATGAAATTCTAAAGAAGCAATCTCCTTCATCTCTCCGCCAGTATCAATAACTTTTAAACCCACGTTCTCATCAACTTGAATTACACCAAATCGAATTAATCCAGTTTCTTGAGAATAAACATAATTAGACGTAAACTTTTTCAAAATAACCTATTTACTTTAACTTGCTAGATTTCACCTTCTCAATCACACTCCTATTCAACAATTGCTTAGAAGTATCTTTTATATTCTTGCTTATAGTATCCTTATCAATATTAAGTCTTGCTTTGCTTAATTTTAACTTGTTTAGTAAAGCACTATCAAGTTTATGTGCTATTTCATTCCCCTTAAGCCTTGACTTCTTCAATTTAGACTTTAGTAGCTTATTAGAATCTCTCCTAACAACCTTAAGCTTACTTTCCGTTTTCTCGGTATCTACCTGCTTTAATCTATTAGCTTTATCAACTGCAGCCTTATTAAACTTCTTACTTTTAAATTTCTCTGTTAATGGTTTTAGGCGCTTTAATTTATTATCT
>Ga0193952_1000514_pt1 | contig 16081 bp, 9 predicted proteins | sample BB_3_MG_FD_140368 | JGI IMG/M metagenome (GOLD analysis project Ga0193952, IMG submission 140368) | Microbial mat bacterial communities from the Broadkill River, Lewes, Delaware, United States - BB_3_MG | ecosystem: Environmental > Aquatic > Freshwater > River > Microbial mats | place: USA... | reverse complement strand
CTGCTGTGCCAATTTTAATTTTTAATAACGAAGCTGCTTTATCAGCATCATCGTCAGAGCTAATTGCAATAGCACCGTAATACAGCATTGATTTACTTTGCTCACACTCCATAAACATATCCGCCATACGATGCTGTAATACTTGAAAGTTACCGATAGGCTGATCAAACTGCTTACGCACTTTACAGTACTCAACAGTCGCATTAAGCATTTTTTCCATCACTCCCACTGCTTCAGCTGAAACAGCTACAATCGCATCATTGAGAACTTTTTTTACATTATCAAAGGCTGTATCTACTTCACCAAGCACATTTTCAAGTGAAACAAAAGCATTCTCAAAAGCAACATCAGCTGCCTGATTGCCATCGTTTGTTACATAAGAATTTAACGTCACACCTGCTTGTTGGGGGTCAATAATAAATAGTGATAAGCCATGTTTATCAGATGATTTTCCTGAAGTTCTAGCCAATACAACAATTTTATCGGCACAACTTGCCCCTAAAACTACAGATTTATGACCATGTAATAAATAGCCACCTTCAGTTTTATTAGCGGTTGTGGTGATGGTGGTAAGATCATTTTGCGAACTAGCTTCTTGAGCGGCTAGTGCTAGTTTTAAGTCACCAGCAATTAAGGCCTCAAGTAATGTAGTTTTTTGTACTTCACTACCATGACGTTGAACTATATTGCCACCTAGAACAACACTCGCTATGTAAGGTTCAGTGATCAAGCCTTTACCTAGCTCAGTTTGTAACACCATTAAGTCAAGAGCATTTCCATCTAACCCGCCATAAGTTTCTGAAAATGGTAGTGCGAGCCAACCTAACTCGGCAAATAAAGACCAGTTATTGGGATTAAAGCCAAGTTCACTCTGAGCAAAACGTTGGCGGGTTTCAAAGTCATAATCATTTTGTATAAATTTTGCTGCGCTATCTTGCAGCATTTGTTGAATATCATTTAATGAAAAATCCACGGTAAGCTCCTCCTAAAGTCCAAGTACATGTTTGGCTATAATATTTTTCTGTATTTCGTTTGTACCACCATAAATTGTCACTTTACGGTTATTGTAATAATGCGGTGCGGTATTAGCAGCAAAGAATGGCCCTATTGGCTCTACGGTTGCGTCATCATACTGCTGAGGAAGAAATGGCAAGGCATATATACCGGCCATTTCAACGTATAATTCATCTAAGGCTTGCTGAACTTCAGTGCCTTTGATTTTTAAAATAGATGATTCAGGTCCCGGTGCTTTACCCGTTGATACAGAAGACAATACACGTAATTCAGTATATTCAAGCGCTTTAAGCTCAACTTCCGTAGCTAAAACTCTGGCCATAAAAACATTATTCTTTCTTAAGTCAGCCATACCATCAGGTGGTGTTTCTAACATTTCGTATATGCTACTCAAACGCTGTTTAGAAGAAGCTACACCAGCAATATTAGTTCGCTCGTGAGTTAATAAGACTTTAGCGTAAGTCCAACCTTTCCCCTCCTCACCAATTAAATTATGTGCAGGAACACGTACATCCTCAAAAAACACCTCATTGACTTCTCGGCGTCCATCTAGGGTAATAATAGGTTTTACCGTAACACCTGGAGTGTGCATATCAATAAGTAGAAAACTAATCCCTTCTTGCTTTTTACCAGTATCTTGCGTTCTAACAAGGCAGAAAATCCAATCAGCATAATGACCTAACGTAGTCCAAGTTTTTACGCCATTAACAATATAATCTTCACCATCACGTACTGCTTTAGTTTTAATACCTGCCAAATCTGAGCCAGCATTAGGCTCAGAATAGCCCTGACACCACCAAACCTTACTTGACAAAATATCAGGCAAAAAACGCTCTTGCTGTTCTTTGTTACCAAAACTATAAATTACTGGCGCAACCATAGATAAACCAAAGGGTACTATTCGCGGTGCTTTAGCTTTGGCTGATTCATTATAAAAAATATATTTTTGTGTAGCACTCCAACCTGTACCACCATGTTCAACAGGCCAGTTAGTACCTGCCCAACCTTTCGTTGCTAAAGCTTGTTGATAAAGTATCTGCTCTTCTTTTGACAGACGTAAGCCATTATCAATTGCAAGCTTGACTTGTTCTGGCAATTCATTTTGAAAAAAGTCTCTTACTTCAAGACGAAAGTTTTTCTCTGATTCTGTAAAATCTATATTCATATTGTTTACCATAAATAAAGTGAAATTCTATTACAACTTATTTCAGTATACAGTTTCACTGTGCGAAATCAAGCGTTAATTTAATGGAATTTAAGTTCGTTTTGTTTTTACCGCTGATTTGAGTAAAAGATCAATGTTTGGGCTGGATTTTTTTTACTCTTGTTAATTTCCATACGAGAAATCTTACGTATGTGCACTTCATCTGGGCCATCTGCATATCGTAAGGAACGCCCTTGAGTCCACATATCAGGTAAAGGCGTATCTGGGCTTATTCCCATTGCGCCAAAGGTTTGCATAGCTCTATCAACAACCGTTGTTTGCAAGGTGGGGATCAGTGCTTTAATAAGAGAAATATCATCTGCTGCAGCTTTAGCACCCACTTTATCTATTTTCCATGCTGCACGTAGTACCAATAAACGTGCTTGTTCTATTTCTATACGTGAGCGTCCTATCCAATCTGATACCGCACCATGGTCATACAAATAACGACCAAAGGTTTTACGCTCTTGTGCGCGTTCAACCATCATTTGTAGTGCTAATTCAGCTTGCCCAATTGAACGCATACAATGGTGAATTCTTCCAGGGCCTAATCGGGCTTGTGACATAGTAAAACCACCGCCCAATTCTCCAAGTAAGTTACTTACAGGTACACGAACATTTTTAAACGTTATTTCGCAATGCCCGTGTGGGTTAATGTGATTCATGATGCTAATATTACGTTCTACACAAACCCCTTCAGCATCTTTAGGAATCAGCACCATACTTTGCTGTAGATGACGATCTTCATTATCTGGGTCTGTTTTGCCCATCAAAATAAACAATTTACAGTTTGGGTGACTAGCATTTGAAATAAACCATTTACGGCCATTAATAACATAATCATCACCATCTCGTTGAATAATGGTTTGGATATTTGTCGCGTCAGATGAAGGTACGTCTGGCTCTGTCATTGCGAAAGCAGAACGAATTTCTCCCGCCATTAAGGGTTCAAGCCATTGTTTTTTCTGTTCTGGCGTTGCAAACATGTGCAGCAATTCCATATTACCAGTATCAGGAGCATTACAATTAAACACTTCAGACACCCAAGGCACTTTCCCCATTATTTCGGCTAGTGGCGCATATTCTAAATTAGATAAACGCGTGCCTTGCTCACCCTCTTTTAATCCCGGTAAGAATAAATTCCATAAACCTTCGCTACGTGCCAATGCTTTTAAATCTTCCATAAAAGAAACAGGATACTGTCCTGACTTTACTTCATCTTTGTATTGCTGCAGACGAGGCAATATATGTTGCTGCATAAAATTATCTAACTGCTGTCTTAATCTTTGTGTTTTTTCACTGTATTCAAAATCCATGAGCTTCTCACTTATTTATATAACTATTAGCATGGGCATTTAGGTTACTTCATCATGGGGGGAAACTAAGCACCCTCAACCTAGGGCGTAAGTATTACTTTCCCCATCACTTGACGATTTGCTACTGCTTTTAATGCTTGTGCTGTTTGGGCGAGTGGGTAACATTTATCAATGATTAAGCTAACTTTCTCTTGCTGATACCAATTAAATAACTCTTGCATATTGTCGGCATAACCTTTTTTATCTCGTCTGGTGTAAGCACCAAAAAATACGCCAACAACAGAGAACTCTTTAACTAACGTTAAATTCACCGGTAGTTTAGGAATAGTGCCACTGGCAAAACCAACAACAAGCAATCGACCTTCCGCTTTCATACAACGAGCACAAGCATCAAAAAACTCGCCACCAACAGGGTCATAAACAACATCAACGCCTTTACCATTGGTTAAACGTTTGATCTCACTTTTAAGGTCATTTTCCGTATAATTAATTAATTCATCTGCCCCATTGGCACGAGCAAGTTCCAATTTATCTTCACTTGAACAAGCAGCAATAACATGAGCCCCCATCGCCTTGCCTATCTGTACTGCGGCAATACCCGTACCGCCTGCAGCACCTAAAACAAGCAATGTTTCACCGGCCTTTAACTGACCTCGCTGTTTAAGAGCATGATGCGCTGTGCCATGTGCTAAAACCAAACTTGCGGCGGCTTCATAAGAAATAAAATCAGGCATTGGCATCACTTTCTCGGCTGGGCAAGTGATTTTCTGTGCATAAGCGCCATAAGTGCTACTTAAACCGATCACTTTATCGCCAACCTTGTAACCTTTAACTTCATCACCAACTTGCTCAACTACGCCTGAAAATTCAGAACCTGGAATAAAAGGTAAATCAGGTTTTGCTTGGTATAGTCCTTGTACTAACAAGGCATCAGGGAAGTTTACTCCAGCAGCATGAACAACAATTTTTAATTCATTTTCAGCTAACATTGGCTCAGGAACTTCTTCAAAGCTCAGAGCCTCAATAGGCGCAAAGGCTTTACAAACAATAGCTTTCATTTTCAATCCTCTATTTATTTTTTTATTTATTAAACCTTAATGGTTATTCTCTGGGGTCAAAACTACGCGACCAACAATACTACCTTGCTGTAAATCTTCTAAGGTTTGATGTGCACACGATAATGATCGCTCTGTAATTTTAATTGGACTTATTTTGCCTGCATGTACCAATTCCATCATTTCTTTCATATCTTGAGTACTACCAACAAAAGAGCCAGCAATCGTAATAGCTTTAAGTGGTAGAATAGGTATTGATAAAGGTAACGCGCCACCAAAGAGCCCGACGACGAGCAAAGTACTACCTTTATTAAGCATTTGAATACCAAAGCCAGCCGAACGATCTGAGCCAACAAAATCAATCGCTGCCGCTACACCACCTCGCGTACTTTTCATTAAGGCATAAACCGCTTCTTTGTCAGTAGGATCAATAACTGAATCTGCACCTTCTTGTAGTGCTTGTTCACGTTTAGCTTTGTCAATATCGGAGACAATAATTTTGCAATCGAGCAACGCTTTAGCCATTGATAAACCCGACAGGCCAACCCCCCCGGCACCAATAATAAGTAACTCACGCCCTTGAACTTGTTGTTTGACTTGGTTCACCGCACTATAAGCTGTGACACCAGAGCATGCATAAGTACAAGCCAAGCTTGCTGGTAAATCACCTAAATCATATAGATAACGCCCTGAAGGTACGATTACATATTCACTAAAACCACCATCAACTGCTACCCCTAGAGTACGTGGTCGATTACATAAATGCTCTTGCCCTTTTTCACAAATCGCACATTGACCACAACCTATCCATGGATAAACAACATAATTCTGCCCCACAGTTGCATTAGATGCTGTATCTCCCATTGCAACCACTTCGCCAGCTATTTCATGACCTAAGGTGAAAGGTAATTTATGGTTACCTTTTAAATCTACTTTGTTGCCACCACCCAAATCAAAATGACCTTCCCATACATGAACGTCACTGTGGCAAACGCCACATGCTTTGACTTTAATTAGCACTTCATCACCCTTAGGCTCTGGGCGATCATATTGGTTACAAACTAATGCATTACCATAATCTTCAAATTGTTGGCTTTTCAAAATTTTTCTCCGATTTAAAATATTTAGTTTATTCGTGATATTGCTATCTGATTGATATCAAAACCAGTTAGCATCCATATCAACACACGTTTGATCATTTTTATCTAATATATGACAGTCTACCGCTGCTTTTGGAAGCTCATAGTTAAGAAAATACTGCGCTGCATGTTTTTTACCTAAGTAAAAATCACGCTCTGTATCTGAAGCTGTTTTTAGTTTTTCATTAGCCACTAATGCTTGTTTAACCCAAAGCCATGCCACTACGGTATGACCAAATGAATGTAAATAAAGTACCGAATTTGATAGGGTTTTCTCGACACTTTCTTGTTTAGCTACCGCGATAAGTGCATGAGTTGTCTGCTTTAAACACCGCCAACCATCATGCAATGCTTGTCCTAGCTGTTTGGTGTCAGCTATTGCTAATGAGTGCTCAATAGTCTGTTCCACTTGGCTTGACAAATAATTAAATGCCTCACCATTATTCATCATAATTTTTCGACCGAGTAAATCTAGAGACTGAATGCCTTCAGTACCTTCATGAATAGGGTTTAATCGGTTATCGCGATATAAACGTTCTAAAGGATATTCGCGAGTATAACCATAGCCACCATGCACTTGAATAGCGATTGAATTAGCTTCTAGGCAATACTTTGATGGCCATGATTTAAGAATAGGTGTTAATATGTCTAGTAATAATGCAGATTTTTCTCGCGCTTGAGCGTCAGTACACCATGTCTTTTTATCAACTAATTGAGCGCCATAAAAAGATAAACACATACCTCCTTCAACAAAAGACTTAGCCTTTAACAACATACGCTTAACATCAGCATGTTGGATTATGCTTTGCTGAGGGCCATCTGGAACTCTATGTTTAGCATCACGACCTTGAGCTCTATCTCGAGCATAGTTAACTGCTTTTAAGTAAGCTGTATATCCAAGCGATACGGCTCCAATACCAACACCTATTCGTGCTTCGTTCATCATTTGAAACATATACTGCAAACCTTTTTGTGGTTCGCCAATTAAGAAAGCTTTTGCCCCCGTTTTTTCACCAAAACTGAGCATGGTTGATGTTGTGCCGCGATAACCCATTTTATGAATCAATCCTGCTAAGTTAACGTCGTTACGTTCTCCTAGTGTGCCATCATCATTAACCAAAAATTTAGGTACTATGAAGAGTGATAATCCTTTAATACCCTCAGGTGCTCCTTTAATACGAGCTAAAACTAAATGCACTATGTTTTCACTCAAATCATGGTCGCCAGCTGAAATGAATATTTTATTACCACTGAGTAAATAATTTCCATCAACTTGTTTGACCGCACTACTTTGAATATCAGCTAAAGAAGAGCCAGCCTGTGGTTCAGTAAGCGCCATAGTCCCCATATAGGTACCATCAAGTAACTTAGGTAAATAGAGATTTTTAAGTTTATCGTTAGCAAAATTTTTAATAACATTAGCATTGGCATGACTTAAAGAGGAATATGCATACGTGGCAATATTTGCTGCGCTTAATAATGCTTTACACGCGACTGAAATTGAAAAAGGCAATTGCATACCGCCTAGCTCATAACTTTGTGTCGCGGCGCCGAATCCAGCAGCATAATATTGACCTAACGCTTGATGAACTTCATCAGCAATCTTAACCTCTTGGTTAAGCATCTGCGGCTCATTCTCATCAACCAATGAGGCGTGAGGTTCAAAATAATCAACACCTAAATTGTGAGCAAGATCTATTGTGGCACTAAACGTTTCTTTTGAATGGTCACAAAAATGCTCAAGGTGCGTTAACCTTTCTGTTTCAAACACATCAAAAAGTAAAAAATCAATATCTGTACGGTTAATTAAGGATGAACTCATCTGTGTTTATTTCCTAATATCAAAACATTCCAATTAACAATCGTGAAACATATTACTGCATAGCGAAACAAAAGTACACAAAACAAAATGATTTAGCTATTGTTTGTTTTAAATCGCCTCTATCAAATATCGCTGTGCGAAATAAGATTTTACTTTTTATTGTTTTTTTTGTATTATCAACCTTACAAAAATTAAAAATTAATTCTCAACATTGAATAAACATCAGACAAGAATAGGATCCAAAATGAGTGAAATAGTTAGTTTAGAGTTACGTGACTCAATCGCATTAATAAAAGTGAATAATCCACCTGTTAATGCTTTGTCTTACTTAGTAAGAAAAGGGCTTATTGATTGCATCACCCAGGCCGATGAAAACACTAAGGTAAAAGCCATAGTGCTCTATTGCCTTGGTAGAACTTATTTTGCAGGTGCTGATATCACTGAATTTGGTAAACCTATGCAGTCACCTAGCCTGCCAGAAGCATTATCATTCATTGATACGGTATCTAAACCAATAATTACCGCGTTGCATGGTACTGCGCTAGGTGGCGGCCTTGAAGTGGCCTTAACATGCCATTATAGAGTGGCCAACAGCAGCACTAAAGTAGGTTTACCTGAAGTACACTTAGGTTTACTACCAGGTGCTGGAGGTACTCAACGTTTACCGAGATTAATAGGTGTTGAAAAAGCATTGGATGTTATTGTTTCTGGACGTCAAGTAAAAGCAGCAGAAGCACTTTCATTAGGTATCATTGACAAAATTATTGATGGCGACGTTGTGGATGGCGCACTTAAATTTGCTCATGATGTAGTGGAGCAAAATTTACCTGTTAAACGCATATCTGAGATCACAGTAGATAAATCATTAGTTGCTGAAGATCTTATCAATAACTACAGAAAAAAAATCGCAAAGAAATTCCGTGGCTTTGAAGCTCCTCAAGCGTGTATATCAGCAGTTGAAGCATCAATAGACTTACCATTTTTGAAAGGTGTTGAAAAAGAAAGAAGCTTGTTTCTTGAATGTATGAAATCAACACAATCAGCATCGCAACGTCATATGTTTTTTGCTCAACGACAAGCAGCAGTAATTGATGATTTAGATAAAAAAACGCCGACTAGAGAAATTAATAACGTAGCCATTATTGGTGCAGGTACTATGGGGTCAGGTATTGCGTTAAGCTTTAGCAATGCTAATATTCCAGTCACTTTATTAGAGGTTAATGAAAATGTATTACAAAGTGGCCTTAATACAATAGAAAAATATTACCGTGGTCAGGCAGCTAAAGGACGAATGACCAATGAAAAAGCAGCATATCAACAAGGTTTAATTACTGGCACTTTATCTTATGATGATCTCAGTGATGTTGATCTCGTTATAGAAGCGGTATTTGAAAGTATGGAAGTAAAACATCAAGTCTTTTCAAAATTAGATGAAGTATGTAAACCTGGCTGCATTTTAGCGAGTAACACTTCAACTTTAGACGTTGATGAAATAGCTTCTATTACAAAACGTCCACAAGATGTTATTGGTTTACATTTTTTCAGTCCCGCCCAAGTAATGAAATTATTAGAAGTCATTCGTGCAGAGAAAACCGCCGATGATGTCTTAGCAACAGCTATGAAACTAGGAAGTAAAATAGGTAAAATACCAGTAGTTTCAGGTGTTTGTGATGGTTTTATCGGTAATCGTATGCTCAAAGGGTATGGCCGTGAAGCTGGCGCATTATTGTTAGAAGGCGCTACACCTGCACAAATAGATAATGCAGTTTATCAATTTGGCATGGCAATGGGGCCAATGACGATGGCAGATTTATCTGGACTCGATATTGGCTATCGTGTACGAAAAGAGCGAAGAGAAAGCGGTGTGTTTGTACCTGAAACTGATGGAGCTATTAGCGATAGACTAGTTGAAAATGGACGTTTGGGACAAAAAAACCGAAAAGGTTATTACCGTTATGAAGAAAATTCCTACATCCCTATTCCTGATGAAGAAGTAAACAAAATCATTAAAGAAACAGCGCAAAAGTTAGGATTCGAGCAACGTGAAATTTCAGATGAGGAAATTGTTAAACGTTTAATCTACCCACTGATTAATGAAGGCGCCCAAATTTTAGATGAAGGTATTGCACAGCGCGCTAGCGATGTTAATGCTGTTTGGGTATATGGCTATGGATTCCCGGTTTATAGAGGCGGACCAATGTTTTATGCCGACAGTATCGGCTTAGAAAACATTCTGAATGACTTGAAATTATACCAAGAAAAATATGGTGATATTTGGCAACCCGCTCCTTTGCTTGAAAAACTAGTCAATGAAGGTAAGCGCTTTAGTGACATATAACCCCTTTATATAAATAATTAAATAAAAATTCGGAGAAAATACAATGAGAGAAGCAGTTATCGTATCTACAGCACGTACGCCTATCGCAAAAGCATACCGTGGCGCACTTAATAATACTCATGGAGCAGAATTTGCGGGTCATGCTATAAAACATGCAGTTGAACGTTCAGGTGTAGACATCAATGAAGTTGAAGATGTCATTATGGGTTGTGGTTTACCTGAAGGAGCGACAGGTGGAAATATTGCTCGTCAAGCAGCATTAAGTGCTGGTTTACCTATCACAAGTAGTGGCGTTACCGTAAACAGATTTTGTTCATCAGGTTTACAGGCAATTTCTATGGCAGCTCAACGTATCATTGTCGACCAAGTTCCTGTTGCTGTTGCTGGAGGATTAGATTCAATCAGCTTAGTGCAAAATGAAAACACGAACCGCTTTAGAACACAAAGTGAATCATTAAAAGCAGCTTATCCTGGTATTTATATGCCGATGATTGAAACTGCGGATCTTGTTGCAAAGCGCTATAATATAAAGCGAGAAGCGATGGACAATTATGCCTTGCAGAGCCAACAAAGAACTGCCGCTGCACAGGAAGCAGGAAGATTTGATACTGAGTTAGCCCCAATAAATGTTAATCAAGCAATCTTTAATAAAGAAACAAAGAGCTATTCTTATCAAGATGTCACTTTATCTAAAGATGAATGTAATCGCCCTACAACTACATTAGAAGGTTTAGCTAGCTTATCACCTGTTATGGGAGAAGATGCATTTGTTACAGCTGGCAATGCAAGTCAGTTATCCGATGGTGCATCTGCCTGTGTATTAATGGATAGTAAACTCGCCGAACAACGCGGTTTATCACCATTAGGTACATACCGAGGCATGGTAGTAAGCGGGTGTGAACCCGATGAGATGGGAATTGGTCCCGTGTTTGCTGTGCCTAAATTATTAAAGCGTCATGGTTTATCAATTAATGATATTGATCTGTGGGAGTTAAATGAAGCTTTTGCTGTGCAAGTCCTTTACTGCCAAGAAAAACTACAAATAGATAGTAACAAACTCAACGTTAACGGCGGTGCTATCTCTATTGGTCACCCTTATGGCATGAGTGGCGCTAGAATGGTAGGCCATGCTTTAATTGAAGGTCAACGACGCGGAGCTAGATATGTAGTTACCACAATGTGTATTGGTGGTGGCATGGGCATGGCAGCACTGTTTGAAGTGAATAACTAATTATTTTGATCACTTTACCTAATCGTAGCGACTATAAAGATCAGTCGCTACTTTTGCTTTAATAAAGTAAAATATTTTAAAACATCAACACAATTTATAGCCATCCATTTCACTTGATGGTGAAAGTTTTAGGGTACTATGAATAATTGGATTTTATTTTTTAGCCTATTAGCAACCGCAATGGGACAAAGTGTTGTTTTTGCTTTAATGCCTGCATTAGGGCGAGAGTCAGGGTTAACTGAACTACAAATCGCTAGTATCATCTCTTTTTCAGCGCTTGTTTTTGCGCTAGGTAGCACATTTTGGGGAAAGCGCGCAATAAAATGGGGTCGTAAGAATATCTTAATTATAGGCTTAAGTGGTTATAGTATAGGCACATTCGTCTTTGCCTCCGTTTTCTATTTAGGTATAAACAAGCAAATAGCGCCAGATCTTTTCTATGTTTTATTATTCACTGCTAGAATTCTACAATCTTGTATAATGTCTGCGACACCAACATCAGCATTATCTTATGCCATATCGACTTGTTCAACAGCACAAATATTACCCACTATCAGTCGTTTAACTTCGGCTAACAATTTAGGGCAAATGCTAGGCCCAATGCTAGTCGGTTTTCTCGTTATTTTCGGGCTGTTAATCCCCTTATATACAATTACCATTTTCACTATATTAGCATTACTACTCGTTTGGCGGTTTCTGCCTGTTGACAAGCCCATTACAGCAAGCAATAACATAGAAAAACCTAATCAGTTTATACCAATTGAAAAAAATGAGTCTACTAATAGCTTTATTCCTTTTGCTGCCATCGCTGCTTCCTTATTTTGTGCTATGGCTATGATGCAACAGAGCTTAGGCTTTTTCATAATCGATGCATTAAAACAAAATGCTATCAATGCTGCAAGTATGCTAGGTATTGGTGCCATGATAGTTGCAGTCTGCTCTTTAATTACGCAATTATTTTTGCTACAACGTATAAAGGCCAATCAACTGACATTACTTAAAATAGGTCTATTTACTTTGATTATAGGGCACTTAACCATTGCAACCTGTCATGATATTAATGAAATATATCTTGGCATGGCACTGCTTGGATTCGGAATGGGGTTTAGTTACCCTACAGCGGCAAGTATGGCAACAGGCCGATGCTCTATAGATCAACAACAAACCGCTGTAGGGTTAATTAGCGCAGCCCCAGCCATAGGGTTTATTTCTGGTCCTTTAATTGCCGCCTTTTTATATCAAAAAAATATAAACTTTCCATTCTTTGCAGCCACATCATTAATGATAATTGTATTTATATCAAGCCTCCAACTTAGAGAAAAACATAATTAAATTTCGCTATACGAAATAACCTTTCATAATAGTTGACTATAAAACCACCTAGTGTTACCTTGTTTCTAAGATAGCATGATGTTTTATTGCTACTTGAAATACCGTATTCGATTAAAAATAAAATAACATTTGGGGAACGTATATGAGTAAAACATTACAAAACACACTTAAAAGAAAATTTAAGCTAACGACCTTATCCATATTTATAAGTGCCATCATTTTTCCAGTGCATGCACAGGGCGATACTGAAGTAGAAACTAAAAAGAAAAAAAAATCTGCTGATATTTTAGTCGAAAGAATAGAGGTTACTGCAAGAAAACGTACTGAAACTATTCAAGAAACACCTATAGCTTTGACAGCTTTTGGTGAAGATCAATTAAATACTTTGAAAGTACGAGATTTTAATGATCTCTCTGATGGTATGGCTAATGTAACGTTAGAGGATGTTGGCACTGCACGGGGCAATGCAAATTTTTCAATTCGTGGCCTTGGAATTAACAGCTCTATCCCTTCCATTGACCCTACAGTGGGTGTTTTTGTTGACGGCGTTTTCTTAGGTACAAATGGCGGTGTCGTCATGGATATGTTTGATCTTGAACGCATAGAGGTACTTAGAGGTCCGCAAGGTATTTTATTTGGACGCAACGTTACTGGTGGTGCACTATTGATTCATACCAAAAAGCCTAGTGATTACTTTGAATTTAAATCTAAAGCTTCTATTACTGGTGGCGAAGATGGTGGTAAAAATAAAACATTACAAGCTGTTGTAAATGTTCCTATTATAGAAAATTTATCTACAAAATTATCAGGATATTATAGTAATGATGATGGTAGTTTTACCAACCTTTATGACAACAGTGATCATGGAGCTTATAAGCAATCTATGATTCGTTCAACCACCTTATGGGAACCGTCTGATGATTTGAGTATTCTGTTTAAATATGAAACCGTTAGCTCAGAAGGGGATGGCCCTTCTGCTCAGAACCATACTAATGGTAGTGGCGTTGGCCCTGAATTAGCTTTCCCTGCCCCACATCCTCTAAATCCGTACGCAGTGACCTTTGATAGAGACACTCATGATTTATCTATAAATGAAAAAGGCTTTCAAAGTTTAGATATAGATATGGCGACATTAAATGTTGATTGGAATATTGCTGGCGGCACAGCAACTTATATTTTTGGCTATCGAAATTATTCAAGCTCTACTTTAGGTGATATTGATGCACAGCCTTTTACCTTATTCCATTCATATTCATGGACAGAAAGCGAGCAGTTTAGCCATGAACTTCGCTTCAATAAAGAGCTTGAGAACCAATCTAATATCACTTTTGGCATATATCAATATGCTAATGATTTAGAATATCATGAAAGACGTGTACTGCCTTTATCTTCAATTCCAGGAGGAATATATCAAGATGGCGGTGGTTTACATGATGCATCAAATATTAGTGCCTTTGCCGCAATAGATTTTAAAATATCAGAACAATTATCCGCAATAGCAGGAGCACGTTATACTAAAGAGAAAAAAGACGTTGATATTGTTTCTCTGAGTAAAAATGTATCAGCTATTGAAGATGGGCCTTACTTACCTCAAGGGCCTGGCTGTAATATTATTTTGAATAATGATTGTAATTTTGACTTTTCAGATGATGATGAGTGGACTAGTTTATCACCAAAATTAGGTTTGACTTACACCTTCAAAAACAGTGATTTAGTTTATGGTCATTGGACAAAAGGCTTCCGCTCTGGCGGATATAATTTGCGAAATACCGCTGACATCAGTACACCTGAATTAGAAAAAGCAAACGGTCCTGGACCTTTTGATCAAGAAGAAGTTAGCAGTTTTGAAGTAGGTTATAAACTAACGCGCGATTGGGGACAATTAAACGCTGCTACTTTCTACACATCAATTGATGATATGCAACGAGAAGTAAACTTACCAGCGCCAGATGGTTCAGTAATACAAGTAATCAAAAATACCGCCGAAGCCAGTATGTTAGGCTTTGAAATAGATGGTGTTATATTGTTAACAGATTCTTTAATTGCTACATTTAACTTTGGTATTATCAATGCTGAATATGACAAAATAATATATGATCTTAATGGTGATGGCATTGTTGATAATCAAGATACTGAGCTTGATATTCCTCGTGTACCTAAAACCACATACAGCATAGGTTTAAACCATGATATGGATATAGGTAGTTGGGGATATTTATCTTCTCGTATCAATTATTCACATCGCGATAAATCTTTCTATACTGATAATAACTTAGGGTTTATAGACGAGCAAGATATTATTAATGCCGGCTTAGATTTACACACAAATGATGAACAGTGGGTGTTTTCTGTTTTTGGTAAAAATTTAACTAATGAAGTTAAACACGGTAGTGATACGCAACTTTCTTTCGGTACTTTCTCTCCACTATCAAAAGGAAGGATAATAGGACTTGAAGTAACTTATTTTATGGAATAAATAATATAGGATCAGCTTCCAAACCAATAGAGTAATGTCGAGCGTTTAAGCTAATTGAACGCTCTTTAGAATGTACATAATAGGTCACAATGCAAGTTATGGCCTATTATGTAGGAGTTTTTAAAAGAGTTACACCTTACTTACTTCTAAATTCGATTGATATTGTTAAATCATACCATGACTACGATCATTCAATTGATATGCTTGTTCACTTCAAATCAAAAAGGTTAAGGATATTATTCAGATTTTTTAAAAAAGTTAAATATAAAATGTTCAGTAATTAAATTAATATACACCCGAGCCATCAAATTACTAAATAACTAACAGATGCTTGATAAAGATAAAGCATGACAATATTATTCTGCTGCTTCAGCCACTTTTGGTTTAGCTTCTTTATCTTCTGTTTTAACAACCTTACTTAAAAACATTTCTCTTAATTTAACATCAATATCTTTAGCCATTTCTGAGTGTTCTTCTAAATATTTAGTGGCATTTGCTTTACCTTGACCAATACGTTCACCATTACAGCTATACCAAGCGCCCGCTTTTTCCACAAAGCCATTTTGAACACCTAAATCAATTAATTCACCTAAGCTGTTAATACCTTGTCCATAAAGAATTTGAAATTCAGCTTGTTTAAAAGGTGGCGCTATTTTATTTTTAACCACTTTGACGCGCGTTTCATTACCTACAATTTCATCACCATTTTTAACCGCACCAATTCGCCTAATATCTAAACGAACAGAGGCATAAAACTTCAAAGCATTACCACCTGTTGTTGTTTCAGGACTGCCAAACATTACACCAATTTTCATACGAATTTGGTTGATAAATATTAGCATGGTATTAGATTTTTTTAAGTTTGCCGTAAGCTTACGCATTGCTTGTGATAACATACGTGCTTGCAGCCCCATATGAGAGTCTCCCATATCACCTTCAATTTCAGCTTTTGGCGTTAATGCGGCGACTGAATCGACAACAATGATATCAATAGCACCAGAACGCGTTAACATATCACAAATTTCAAGGGCTTGTTCACCCGTATCAGGCTGAGATACAAGTAATTCATCAATATTAACACCAAGCTTCCCCGCATAAACAGGATCAAGTGCATGTTCAGCATCAACAAAAGCACACACTTTACCTTCACGTTG
>Ga0193952_1000507_pt1 | contig 16201 bp, 13 predicted proteins | sample BB_3_MG_FD_140368 | JGI IMG/M metagenome (GOLD analysis project Ga0193952, IMG submission 140368) | Microbial mat bacterial communities from the Broadkill River, Lewes, Delaware, United States - BB_3_MG | ecosystem: Environmental > Aquatic > Freshwater > River > Microbial mats | place: USA... | reverse complement strand
CGTGAGTTAGGTTTCGATAAGGTTTTTGATACTGATTTTAGTGCTGACTTAACTATCATGGAAGAGGGTACTGAGTTACTTGATAGACTTGGTAGACATCTTAATGGTGATAAGACTGTACCACTTCCTATTCTTACTTCTTGTTGTCCAGGATGGGTGAACTTCTTTGAACACCATTTCCCTGATATGAAGGATATCCCTTCTACGGCTCGTTCTCCTCAGCAGATGTTTGGTGCTATTGCTAAGACATACATGGCTGACAAGATGAATGTTAAGCGTGAAGACTTAATCGTTGTATCTATCATGCCATGTCTTGCTAAGAAGTATGAGTGTGAACGTCCTGAGTTTGCTACAGATGGTAATCCTGATGTTGACTATTCTGTGTCTACAAGAGAATTAGCTACATTGATTAAGAGTGCTAATATAGATTTCAATGCTCTAGATGATGAAGATTTTGATCATCCTATGGGAGAATCTACTGGTGCTGGTGTAATCTTTGGAGCTACTGGTGGTGTTATTGAAGCTGCTACTCGTACTGCTTATGAGATTCATACAGGTAAGAAATTAGATAAAGTTGATTTCTTACAATTAAGAGGTCATGAAGGTCTTAGAAGTGCAAAAGTTGATTTTGATGGACTTGAATTGAATATTGGTATTGCTCACGGATTGGGTAATGCTCGTAAGCTTCTTGAAGAAATTCGTGAAGGAAAATCACAATATCATGCTATTGAGATAATGGCTTGTCCTGGTGGATGTATTGGTGGTGGAGGTCAACCACTTCATCATGGTGATTCTTCTGTTCTTAAAGCTCGTACTGAAGCTCTTTATAGAGAAGATGCTGGTAAGAAGATTAGAAAGTCGCATGAGAATCCTGAGATTATCAAATTATATGAGGAGTTCCTAGGAGAGCCTTGTAGTGAGAAGTCTCACCACTTATTGCATACTCACTATTTCGATAAGAGTAAAGAGATTGTTATTGAATAATGTAAACCAGGATCATAATCCTATAATAACTATAGAATATGTCACATGTTAAAATAAAACTACCTAAAGCGAAGGTAGACAAGATAGCTGAGATATGTAAGTCGTTTGGAAATAATCCAGGCGAACTTATTAATGTTCTTCATAAGACACAAGGTGAATTTGGATACCTTCCTGCTGAAGTACAAGAAGTAATAGCTAACGAATTGAATATTGCAGTAGCTAAAGTATATGGAGTGGTAACATTCTATTCATTCTTTACTATGGTACCTAAAGGTGAGCACCCTATCTCTGTTTGTATGGGAACTGCTTGTTATGTAAGAGGTGCTGAAAAAGTACTTGACGAGTTTAAGCGTCAGTTGAATGTAAATGTTGGTGAAACAACAGAAGATGGTAGGTTTTCTATCTCTTCATTAAGATGTGTTGGTGCTTGTGGTCTGGCTCCAGTCGTTTTAGTAGGAGAGAAGGTATACGGAAGAGTTGCCGTTAAAGATGTTGAAAAAATTCTTATGGAATATAAATAGAAACATCATATCTTATATAAAGAAAGGGCTTTACATTTTCGTAAAGCCCTTTTTATTATTCTAATATATTTCCTTCAACCATTGCTTCTGTTATTCTATTTGTGACAATAGAGAAAAATTGTTCTTCGTCATATTCAGTCAAAATAGGAATTGATAGTGAGTGTGTAAGACATTTGGTAAGTCTTTGTCTAATAACTTCTGCTTCTTGAGGTTTTATACCTTTCTTTTCGGAATTAATCAATTCATAATATTCATTGGGTAGACATTGGTACATAGACCTATCTACTTTTTTTATAATCTTACATATCACCTTATATCTCTCATTTGCTGGGAGTTTGGGTAATCTAATCTTTTCTTCTATTTCGTCTGCCATAGTAAAAATCTGAATAGGTCTCAATATCTCAAGACCATTCATGTCTCTATCTAGCAGAGCTAATTGTGTGGTACTTAGTGAAATGCTTGGCATGTTTAGTCAGTTAAATTTATATAAGTATTATCGATTTTACTGAATATACGGAGCACATAAAAAAATGATACAAAAAAAAGAGTTATCTGTTAAGATAACTCTTTTTATATATTGATTAGCTTTTATTACTTGTGTAATAATGCAGCTTGTGCAGCAGCTAGACGTGCGATTGGCACTCTAAATGGAGAACATGAAACGTAATCCATTCCTACTTTATCACAGAAGATAACAGAAGAAGGCTCACCACCGTGCTCACCACAGATACCTAATTTGATATCAGAACGAGTAGAACGACCTTTATCAGCACCCATTTGCACTAATTGACCGATACCATCTTGATCTAATACTTCGAAAGGATCGTTCTTAAGAAGACCTTTTTCAATATAGATAGGTAAGAATTTAGCAGCATCATCTCTAGAGTAACCGAATCCCATTTGAGTAAGGTCATTAGTTCCGAAAGAGAAGAATTCAGCAACCTCAGCGATTTCGTCAGCTGTAAGAGCAGCACGAGGGATCTCAATCATTGTACCTACTAGGTAGTCAACTTCAATTCCTTTTTCTTCGAATACGTGAGCAGCAGTTTCTCTAATAATACCTTCTTGCATCTTAAGCTCTTTTACAGTACCGATAAGTGGAACCATAATCTCTGGCTTAGGATCTTTTCCAGCAAGTTTAAGATCACAAGCAGCTTGTAAAATAGCACGAGCTTGCATCTCAGTAATTTCAGGATATGTATTTCCTAAACGACAACCTCTATGACCTAACATTGGGTTAATCTCGTGAAGAGACTCAACTTTAGCTTTGATCACTTCAAGAGAAATACCTGATCTCTCAGCCATTTCAATTTGAGAAGCCTCATCGTTTGGAGTAAATTCGTGCAATGGTGGATCTAATAAACGGATAGTAACACCTAAACCGTCCATAGCACCAAGGATTCCAGAGAAATCTTCTCTTTGAATAGGTAATAATTTAGCAAGAGCCTCTTTACGACCAGCAGCGTCATCAGCAAGAATCATCTCACGGATGTTCCAAATTCTATCACCTTCGAAGAACATGTGCTCTGTACGACAAAGACCAATACCTTTAGCTCCAAAATCACGTGCAGTTTGTGCATCAGCAGGAGTATCAGCATTTGTTCTTACATACATTCTAGTGTTGTTCTCAGCAAGATCCATTAGTTTACCGAAGTCACCATCTAAAGAAGGAGTAACAGTAGCAATTTGACCTTCATAAACGATACCAGTAGAACCATTAAGAGAGATAAATTCACCTTCTTTAAATTCTCTACCGTTGATAGTTAATGATTTTCCAGTAACAGAAATTCCAGCAGCAGAAGAGATACAACATTTACCCATTCCACGAGCAACAACAGCAGCGTGAGAAGTCATACCACCTCTTTCAGTAAGAATACCTTCAGCAGCATACATTCCTTTAAGATCCTCAGGAGAAGTCTCTCTACGAACAAGGATAACTTTCTCACCTCTAGCAGCCCACTCTTCAGCAGCACTTGCAGAGAATACAATCTTACCAGTCGCAGCACCTGGAGATGCAGGAAGACCTTTAGAAAGTACAACAGCGTTAGAAAGAGCTTCTGTCTCGAATACTGGGTGAAGTAACTCGTCTAATTTGTTAGGCTCTTGTCTCATGATTGCAGTTTTCTCGTCAATCATTCCTTGAGCTAACATATCAACAGCCATCTTAACCATAGCAGCACCAGTACGTTTACCGTTACGAGTTTGAAGCATCCAAAGTTTACCATCTTGGATAGTGAACTCCATATCTTGCATATCGCTATAGTGATCTTCTAGTTTTTGTTGAACAGCATCAAGTTCAGCATATATTGTTGGCATAGCCTCTTCTAATGAAGGGAAGTTAGCTTTTCTGTCTTCTTCAGAAACACCACCACGAACAGCCCATCTCTTAGAACCTTCGATAGTAATTTCTTGAGGAGTACGAACACCAGCAACAACGTCTTCACCTTGAGCGTTAATAAGGTACTCACCGTTGAAGATATCTTCACCAGTAGCAGCATCACGAGAGAAACAAACTCCTGTAGCAGAGTTATCACCCATGTTACCGTATACCATAGCTTGAACGTTTACTGCAGTTCCCCATTCTTCAGGAATTTGCTCCATTCTTCTGTAAAGAATAGCTCTTTCAGTATTCCATGAATCGAATACTGCACATACAGCACCCCATAATTGATCCCAAGGGTTAGTAGGGAAGTCAACTCCAGCGTGAGCTCTAACAACAGCTTTAAAGTCTTCAACGATAGCTTTAAGATCTTCTACTGTAAACTCAGCATCAGAAGCATATCCTTTAGCATTTTTAACTTTATCAAGTACTGTTTCGAATGGACAGTGCTCACCTTCTTCAGCCTCAACACCCATAACTACGTCACCGTACATTTGGATGAAACGACGATATGAATCATAAGCAAATTGCTCGTTTCCTGATTTCTCAGCAACAACTTTTACTGTTTCATCATTCATACCTAGGTTAAGAACAGTGTTCATCATACCTGGCATAGAAACTCTAGCTCCTGAACGTACAGAAAGTAATAATGGGAAAGAACCATCTTTAGCATCGAACTTAGCGTTCATTGCTTTTTCTGATTCGATAACACCAGCTTCTACTTGAGCTTTGATCATCTCAACAACAGCATCTTTACCTTGTCTGTTGTATTCAGTACAAACTTCAGTAGTGATAGTGAATCCAGCAGGAACTGGTACACCGATAAGGTTCATCTCAGCAAGGTTGGCACCTTTACCTCCAAGAAGGTTCTTCATGTCAGCTTTACCTTCTGCCTTACCATCTCCAAATGTATAAACGTACTTAGTACTCATATATTTAAGATTTTTGATTACGCTCACCTTTTAAAGCGAGCAGTTAATATATAATAAATTTCGTTTTAATGTTGTGAGTATCAAACTACTTAGCCGAGTAAATAGTTGATTCTCAACGACCGCCAAAGGTAGTTAATTTTTGCGTAAAAACCCCAAGAAAACAGCCTTTTTTAGCCCGTATATTAGAATATTATGAAGAATAAAATAACACAAACGTTTACATTAACTTAGGGGGTGTTTTAGAATTATATTTAATTCTTATATCTCTTTAAGCTTCTTACCTGTCTCTTTAGATTTAGTAGATGTTTTTGCTTGAGCAATAATCTGAGAAGAGTAAATACCACTATGTCCAGAAACAAGATAAGCAACAATACATGCAATAGCCACATACACACCACATTCAGCACCAAAAAGTTCCATAGCCATTATACTACAAGCAAGTGGAGTATTAGCTGCTCCAGCAAAGACAGCAACAAATCCCATACCTGCCATCAATCCTACTGGTAGAGGAAGAACAAGAGATAGGGCACTACCAAGAGTAGCACCAATAAAGAATAAAGGAGTCACCTCACCACCTTTGAAACCTACTCCAAGAGTCAGAGCAGTTAGCAATAGTTTTATCATAAATGCATAAGGTACTTGTTGAAGAGTGAATGACTCAAAGATAGTAGGTACACCTAATCCAATATATTTTGTTGACCCCGAAGCAAAAACAATTCCAGCTATTATCAATCCCCCAATGAAAGGACGAAGCGGAGGGTATTTAATCGTCTTTTTAGAGAAAGAACCCACTGCACTTGTTGTTTTAGCAAAAAATCTAGCTGTTAAACCAAAAGCAATACCTGCAAGAATGACGTAAGCCATATTGAGGATATTTATATGAGGTATAAGATCAATAGAAAACTCAGTATGTCCAACACCCCACGAGTGAGTCACAAAATCAGCAAGGATAGCAGCAACAAAGGCAGGGAAGATAGCATTATACTTAATCTTACCTATATTATATACCTCAAGACCAAAGACTGCACCAGCAAGTGGAGTCCCAAAGACAGAACCAAATCCAGCAGCCATACCAGCAATGAGTAGTATTTGTCTATCCTGTGGTTTAAGTTTAAAGATACGAGTAAACTGATCAGCAATAGAGCCACCCATCTGAATAGCAGTACCCTCACGACCAGCTGAACCTCCAAAGAGGTGAGTTATTACAGTACCAATCAAAATGAAAGGTGCCATATGTAAAGAGATGATCTTCTTAGGATTATGAATATTATCTATGATAAGATTATTACCAGCCTCAATACTCTTACCCCAATAATGAAAGAAAAGTCCCACAATAAGTCCGGCCAAAGGAAGAAATGCAATGATCCAGTAGTTAGCTTCTCTAGTATTAGTAGCCCATTCAAGAGATACTAAAAAGAGTGCTGTTGCCGATCCAACGCAAATAGCCACTATACTGCATATGAAAAACCATGCTGTAACGGATTGTAGTACTGGGAATTTTTTTAAAACTGGGAATTTCTGGTCTAATTTGTAAAAACGCGATTTCTTTGCATCCATAAATAATAATCTCAAAGAGTTGATAAAACAAACCAGACGTCATTAGCACTTTGGCGGTTAAATAGGAAGACATCATTTCCTTCTGCCTGCAAAGATAAGAAGTTAATTATGAATTATAAATTATGAGTTATTATTTTTTTAGAAGAACACTAAGAAGTATTAATCAAGCTCAGCTATAAGATTAGTATGAATACGTTGCATAAGAGAATTTACTTGTAGAATCTCATCATCAGAGAAGTCTTTATATATCACAGAGCGCATTGATTGCATTATCTCCCATACACGAGGAAGCACCTCATCTGATTTTGGGGTAATAGTCAGTCGAGAGATCCTTTTATCGTGCTTATCTGTCTCAGAACTTATATAACCCAATTCAAGAAGTTTCTTAACAGACTTAGTTACACATGGTTTATCGAAAGCCTGACGTTCACATATATCTTTAAGCGAAGTACCAGGGAAATGCATTATATTAATTAATATAAATAACTGTTTCTCACTAATCTTATATGAATCTTTATTCATATGTCTAGTGATAAATAATCTCATATGTCTAGATACAGACGAAAATAAACGTCCGTGTTTTATTTCTCCATGCATACTCATTATATATTCTTTATTGGGTTTATTTTCAATTGATTAATATCGTATTCTCTCTCTGCCTCTTTAAGAACAAGGATTTCTTTGTATAAAAATACTGCTAAAATTATAAATAGCAATATCTCTGCTATTGTTCCTGAAAGAAAAACACCATCAAGATCAAGGAAAATAGGAAGAATCAATAGACTACCCATATAAAAGATGATCTGTTTCAAAAAGAATAGTATACCAGCCTTTTTTGGCTTACCTATTGATTGAAAGTAACTTGAACCAATGATATTATATCCAACAAGTGGTAATCCCATAAGAAAGAACTGCATACCTCTGACTGTCATTTCCATAAAGGCAACATCCCCATCTGAGAAAAGAGCAACGATAGCAGAAGGTGCAACAAGTATAGGGATAAATATGATTAGTGATATAGTACTTGCAATACATAATGAGATACGAAGTAACTTTCTCACTCTACTGTATGACTGATGTCCATAATTATAACCTATAAGTGGTTGTATACCTTGTGTTATACCAGTGTTTACAAGCATAGTAAATAGATAGATAGAACTAATAACACCCATAGCACCAATAGCCATCTCACCTCCATACTCTTTAAGTTCAGAATTTGCAAAAGAAGCAGCAAGACTCACGCCAATCTGTAGGATAAACAAAGGAAACCCTATTTTAAGTACACTCTTAATAAGTGCAAAATCAGGTTTAAGAGCTGACCAACGAAGAGTAAGTTGTCTCTTCTTAGCATGAGTAAAGTGATAAAGAGTCAAGCAAGCTGATAGAATAGAGGATATCTTTGTCGCAAGAGCAGCTCCCTCAACGCCCCATTTAAATACAATCACAAATAGATAATCAAGAAAGATATTCAGAATAGCTCCAGAAAGCATCACAATCATAGCTTTCTTTGGTGAACCCTCTGCACGAATCATACCATTCAGTCCCATAGCTATGAACTGAAAGCCAATAAAGAAATATATAATCTTCATATATGATGCAGCAATAGGAATCATAGACTCAGTAGCACCAACGGCACGCAATATCTCATCCATGAAAGTGTAGCCAACGAGCATTATAAGAGTGTTAAAGACAAGGATAACAAAGATTGCATTACCAATTACTCTCTCTGCCACATCTTTTCTACCTTGACCTAAACAAAGTGAAATTTTACTTGAAGAACCAATACCAATAAACATACCAAAGGCAGTAATAATGGTAAAAATAGGAAGAGTCACACTAATTGATGAAATAGCCAGTGTTCCTAGTTCCTGCCCAATAAACATTCTATCTACTATATTATAAAGTGCAAAGACAACCTGTCCCACAACTGCTGGAATAGAAAACTGCAGTATCAACTTCCAAATATTCTCCTTCGCTAATCTATCTGTCATTATTATTTCTTTTAATTTGGTTGCAAAAGAAACTAATATAAGTTGCATTTGCAACCAAATTGCAAAATAATATCTAAAAGATAACTTTTCTTAACCTTTTGAACCTTTGATAAAATCTAATCATTAGCATCTTACAAGAATTTCACTTATTTTTGCAGCATCTAAATAAAAGGAAAAAGTTTATGGCAAAGGTAGTTATTGGTTTATCGGGGGGAGTGGATTCAAGTGTTGCAGCATATCTTTTAAAAGAGCAGGGGCACGAAGTGATTGCTTTGTTTATGCAGAACTGGCATGATGCAGACGTTACGCTTCAAGGAGATTGTGCATACGAAGAAGATAGGATCATGGCTGAACTAGTAGCTAAGAAACTAGATATTCCTTTTCACTATGTCGATCTTTCTGAGACATACCGTCAGCGAGTAGTAGATTACATGTTTGCTGAGTATCAGGCGGGAAGAACACCTAATCCTGATGTACTTTGTAACAGAGAGATTAAGTTCGATGCCTTCCTTGAAGAAGCACTTAAGCTAGGAGCTGAATTTGTTGCCACAGGTCACTACTGTCAAAAAGAGACGATAGAGGTAGACGGGAAACCAATGCACCGACTTATTGCTGGTGAGGATCCAAACAAAGATCAGACATACTTCCTATGTCAATTATCACAGAAACAACTTGAAAAAGCAATGTTTCCTATCGGTCATCTCTTAAAACCAAAAGTGAGAGAGATTGCGGAAGAACAAGATCTTGCCACTGCTAAACGTAAGGACTCTCAAGGAATATGTTTTGTCGGAAAAGTAGATCTACCAACATTCTTACAACAGAAGCTAGCACCTAAAGTAGGAAACATCATCAAGATTGATCCATCATTCCGTAAATACAACAGAATACACACATCAACAGATATACAACTTCTAAGTAAAGCTTTCAAGTACCATCCATTAGATGGTGAAGTAATTGCTAAGCACAGAGGAGCACACTATTATACGATAGGTCAGAGAAAAGGACTTGATGTAGGAGGAACAAAAGATCCTTTATACATTATTGCCACTGATGTAGATCGTAATGTTGTATATGTAGGAGAAGGGAAAAATCACCCAGGTCTACTAAGACCGGCACTATTCATCACAGCTGACGAGTTACACTGGATACGACCAGATCTAGCTCTAAAAGTAGGAGAAAAGATGGAAGTAGATGCACGTATAAGATACAGACAACCACTACAAAAAGCTACACTAATAATGGCAGAAGAGGGACTGTATATGCACTTTGCTGAACTACAAAGAGGAATCACACGAGGGCAATTTGCATCATGGTATGTCAACAACGAATTAATAGGCTCAGGAGCAATCTCAGAATAAGATATTAAATACACCTATAACAGGTAAATAAGAAAGAGAACTTTATTAAGAGTTCTCTTTTTTTGTATCTTTGCGGCCTTTTGCACAGTATATTAACTAAACATTTACATATGAAAAAAGGATTTACTTTTATTGACAAACGACCGAGAAACATCAAAGACGATGTACTATCAGGATTAACAGTTGCACTAGCACTTGTACCTGAGGCAGTTGCATTCGCCTTTGTAGCAGGTATCTCACCAGTGATTGGTCTTTATGGAGCATTCATGATGGGACTTGTAACATCAGTACTAGGTGGACGACCAGGAATGATCTCTGGAGCTACTGGAGCAATGGCTGTTGTTATGGTTGGTCTAATAAAAGAAGGAATAACATATTCAGGTGGTGACCAAAGCATGGGACTACAATTCCTATTTGTAACACTACTAATCACGGGACTTATTCAAGCCTCTGTAGGATTCTTCAAACTAGGTAAATTCATACGACTTATTCCTCATTCAGTAATGATGGGATTCGTAAATGGACTAGCAATAGTAATCTTCCTATCTCAACTTAACATGTTTAAAGTAGGTGGAGAATGGTTATCAGGATCACCTATGTACATCATGATAGGACTAGTTGGTCTAACAATGGCTATACTATATCTATTACCAAAGCTAACAAAGAAAGTACCAGCTGCTCTAGTAGGTATCGTTGTCGTTACTCTTATCGTTATCTTTGGAGATATTGATACACAGACAGTAAAAAGCTTCATACAAGCAGGTGGAGGAGATGGAATTAAAGCAGGACTACCTACATTTAATATTCCAATGATTCCAATAAACCTAGATACATTAGGTATTATATTACCATATGCACTAATACTTGCAGCAATTGGACTTATCGAATCTCTAATGACTCTAACACTTGTTGACGAGTTAACAGAGACACGTGGTAGCGGTAACAGAGAAGCAATGGCACAAGGACTAGCAAACTTCATCAACGGACTATTCGGTGGAATGGGTGGATGTGCAATGATTGGACAATCAATCATCAACATCAAATCAGGTGGTCGTGGTAGACTATCAGGAATCACAGCAGCCTTAGCACTATTGATGTTCGTACTATTCACATCTACATACATAGAGATGATTCCAATAGCAGCTCTAGTAGGAGTAATGTTCACTGTAGTTATCGGAACATTTGCTTGGAGTACATTCAAAACAATGAACAAGATACCAAAGGCAGATGCTATAGTAATAGTACTAGTAACAGCCCTAACAGTAATCTTCGACCTTGCAATAGCAGTACTAGCAGGTGTTATCGTATCAGCCCTAGTCTTCGCATGGCAAAGTGCAATACGTATCCGTGCTCGTAAACACATCGACGAAAAAGGAATCAAACACTACGAGATCTATGGACCACTATTCTTTGGATCAACAAAGATGTTCGATGACAAGTTTGACGTTGCAAACGACCCTGATGAAGTAATCATCTCATTCCAAGAGTCAAAAGTAATGGATCAATCAGCTATTGAATCAATCAATAAAGTCACTGAACGTTACTTCAAAGCAAAGAAAACAATCATGCTTCGTCACCTAAGTTCTGACTGTGTTGCTCTACTTGAAAAAGCAGAAAACATCTGTGATGTGAATATTCTTCACGACCCAGACTATCATGTAGCAATTGATAACTTTAAGAAAAAGATTAAGAAGTAACACTCTTAAGTCACACATTATATAAAGAAAGCTTGGCATTATTGTCAAGCTTTTTTTTGTTGCATATATTTCACAGTAATACATAATAATATTATTGATTTTATATATCTTTACTTATGATTTACAAAAGGACAATATAAAAGATATATGAGGAAAGGTATTTTTCAAAGAGAATATAATATTGATGCATACTTTGCTCACTTATTAAAAGACATTATTGTAGATAAATTAGAAAAAAGAAAAGCTGAAAATATAGAAGTAAGTGATAACATAATCTCCTATAAGAACGACTTTTTTACTCATATAAAATCCAATTTCAGTCTAATGTCACTAGTAGACTCAGGAAGTTTCTTTTTTTATAGAAAAGGAGAGCAAGGTATACTATTAGGCTCTTTCTCAATGGCGCGACTAATTATATTTGATCTTATTGCTATAGCAGTTCTATATTCTTTATATGTTATGCCCAATCTAGGTATATTAATATTTTCTGGAGTACTATTCCTTATAAGTCTAATATCTATTCTTAGATATCACTCTTTTATGAAAGAGATCATTGAAGAATACTCTAAGAGGGTGGACTTAAAACGAGCATAATAATAGTTGGTATACATATGTAAAAGGATGACCTTAAATATTGAAAAACTACTTGAAAAGTAAAAAACGGAAATGAAAAAGAAAGGATGTTTAAATTCAAAGGATATTTTACAAAAATATAACGTTAAAAGAATAATCTATATATCATCAATAATATTTGTTCTTATAAATGTTCTATATGAAGATAGTTCACTTGTATTATACCTTAAAACAAATTATAAATATTCAGCACTAGTGCTTCTGATAATTTATGTTTGTTCCCTAATATTTATTAAAGATAAACGAAAATGAATTTAAAAAACAAAATAGCATACTATTCACAGGTACTTGTAGGATATCTTTTCTGGGGATATTTTTTATTTTATGTTTTCTTTTATAAAAAACTTCCAATTGAATTTAAATATATTTTAATCCTATTGTTAGGATTATATATAGGATATAGATTTGCCATGTGGTCAATTAAGACACTAAAAAAATAGAATTGATGCAAAAGTTATAAATAGCAATAAGATATAGGATAAATAATCAAAAACAAAGGACCTCTATCTGGTCAAAATTGACCGAACCATTATAAATTGGGATCTTTAGATACTCATTTAATTAACATAGATAGAATCAGTGTAATAATATATAGGTGATAAAATATGACTTTAGCTGATATTAAAGATTTTGATAGTAAGTTCTTGAGTTGCTATGGTATAGTTATAAAACAAATGCCATTTATACAAAAAATTGTAATTGTAGCTCAGATGCTAGTAAGTGTTACTCTAATGATTGCGATATCTTTTGAGTATAGTCAAAATACAATTATATTACTATTTTTGGGAGCTGCTGTATACATTATTAATGGATTTCTTATTTCGTATGCAGTAAGGCAGTTATACTATAAGAAATATGTGAGCAGCCGTTATAAGAAGTTCCTTGAGATATTCAGTAGAAATAGATTTTTAGCCGTGCAAACAGCGCGTTTGCATGTGTTTGTAATGAAGAATAAATTGGATGTAGACGATCTTAATTTATACTTAAGAGATTTAGAGAATGACTTAAAATGGGAAGATACTTATATAGCAAAGAATTTATCATTAAGTCTCAAAATTATTGGTTCAGTAGGACTTGTTGTTTTAACTGTATTTCTAACAAAGTTAAGTGTTAATGATTATAAAGTATTGTTAGCAGTAGTATTGCTGTTATCTATTTATTTGTTATTGCTAATGTGGACTATTGGGAATGTTATGGATAACTTAAATATAGGAAATAAAAGATTGGAGCGTGTAATGAGGAACTATGTAAGGAATTATAGTCGATTTGAAGAGTAATGCTGTTTTTTTATATATAACAATCTAGGAAAAGTATTTTATGTATTTGTTTTTTTTTTAGTAGTTGAGGCTTGAAGAAACATTAAACCATCCTAGATTTGAAACTGGGCGAAAATAGGTTGATTAACTGTATCTTAATATATATATAATAAGTATAAGTAATATCTCTTAGAATTATGAAAGCAATGATATCAATAATGGTAATTATTTTATATAGTTACTGTAATCAGATTCCCTTTAATAATGTTGAGTTAGTAGATCAGAAAACTAATAATCAATTAATTGATAGTATTTCTTTGATTTATGATAATTCTGATACGTATGATAATACTTTTAGATATTATGATGGAGTTCTTTATGTCGATAGTAGGAACTTATCTTCTAACAAGGAATTTCATAATGATTCTATTGTAGGTAAGTTTCTTCATTATGTTGATGTTTTTTATATTTCAAGGAAAAAGGAAATTGTATTACAGAAGAAAATTTCAGATGATATAGTATCTGCAGATTATTATTCTCTTACTATTAATGGATGCATGAATGGTAAAGAAATAGCTAATCAGAAAATTTCAATTGGAGAAGAAGGATTTGATATGAAATTTGATTCATATTATATCGAGTTTTTACATTTTCTTGATGAGATGCTTAAGGAGAAGCGTAAAAGGATTACAAAAGAACAATTAAAGTTATGGAGAGAGGGTAAAATTAAATTGTGAATGGTTCTCTACTACAAACACATAACAGCAGCTTCTACGACTGCACTTAAATTATACATAGCATGTAATAATATTGACCACATAAGTCCATTCTTAATTCTTATGTAGCTATATATTAATCCACTAATAAAGTACATGGAGAATCATACATAGAAAGTATGTATTTGTATCTTAAAATCAAAAGGTATTCACCTATTTATTATAATTAATAATATCCCAAACAACTGTCAAATTTTCTCTTTATTAAGTTTAATAACCTGTATTTTACAGAATATGAGTTATTTACTGAAATTTGTAGTTTAAACATTTTTATTATAAACAATAATTTTTATTTTCGTATGTGTTTTTCTAAGTCGTTGATACAAGGGCTAATATTTATCAAAAACTAAAATTCCATATGAAAAAAATCTTGTTTAGAATCATGGTTTTATTTACCATGATAGGTCTTTCTGCATGTTCAGAGAAGGAGGGGATTCCTAATCTTGCACCAGAAATTATGACTGTTAATCCTATTAATGTTGATTATTCGTCAGCTAGTGTAGGATGTACTGTTAAATCTACTGGTACTGGTAATAAATCAATTTCTTCTGTTGGTGTTGTCTGTAGTCAGATCGATAATCCAACGATTGGTGGAGATAATGTGTTAGTTAAGGAGAAGGATGTTACCGCTAAGGGTGAGTATGTTTTCGACTTAACAGACTTAGAAGAGGGTAAAGAGTATTTCGTTCGTGCTTTTGCTAGAAATGAGAATGGTGTTATTTATGGTTCTAAGCATAGTTTTAAAACTAAGGTTTCTAAGTCTGTTGAGTTAGAGACGATGGCAATAAAGGCTCTTACTTGTAATTCTGCTACTATTGGTGCTAATATAACATTTGCTGGATCAGGATCTGAGGTTCTTGTGTCTGCTGGTGTTGTTTATAGCGAGAAGGCTAATACTAGCTTTGATGACGAGTCTGCAATTAAGGTAGGAAAAGATAAGACTGATGTTGGTGAGTTGTCTTTTGATATTAAGTCTTTAGAAGAGGGTAAGACGTATTATGTGCGTGCTTATGCAAAGAGTGCTAGTAATATTGTTTATGGTGATGAGATTACTTTTACTACTCTTGCTGCTGCTTTGGCTGATGTTAAGACTCTTGAGGCTACTGCTAGTGGATTGCATACTGCAACGGTTAAGGGTGAGCTTTTATCTTTGGGTACTGGTTCTAAGATTGTGAATATGGTTGGTATCGTTTATGGTGAGAAGACTGCTCCTGTGTGTACTGTTGATGGTACTAAGATGCTTTCTAAAGATGTTGATGCTGCTGAGTCATTTTCTTTTGATGTTGTTGAGCTGAAGGAGAATACTGAGTATTTTGTTCGTTCTTTCGCTTTTAATGGTGAGGTTTATGTTTATGGTAATGAGCTTAGCTTTACTACTAGTGCTGCTGATGTGGCAGAGGTGAAGACTCTTGAGGCTACGGCTAATGGTTTGTATTCTGCTAAGGTTAGTGCTAATCTTTTATCTGTGGGTACAGGTTCTAAGCTTGTTAATAAGGTTGGTGTAGTTTATGGTAAAGAAGCTGCTCCTGTGTGTGCTGCTGTTGGAACTAAGATGCTTTCTAAAGATTTATCTACTGCTGAAGCTTTTTCTTTTGACTTGGTTGAGTTAGAGGAGAATACTAAGTATTTTGTTCGTGCTTTTGCTTTTGATGGTGAGTCATATATTTATGCTAATGAGATTAGTTTTACTACTCTTGCTGCAACGAATGCTGAACTTACTACTCTTGTTGCGGATGGTATTAGTTTTACTTCTGCCAAAGTAGGTGTTACACTAGTTAATAAGGGGTCTCATTATAAAGAGCTTGTTAAGATAGGAGTGATGTATGGTGAGAATGAAGGTCTTGCTGATGATGGTAAGTTGGTGAAGAAGGATGTGGATATTTTAGATCTTAATACTTATGCTTTTACTCTTTCTGATCTTACTAAGGGTACTAAGTATTATTATAGAGCATATGGAAAGAATGCTATAGGTGAGATTATTTCTTTTGGTGAGATTAAGTCTTTTACTGTTTTAGATGGTGATGTTCCTGTGCCAGCTTTGTGTGCTGTGTCTAATGTAAAGCCTACTAGTGCTTCTGTTTCTTTTACACCTGCTTCTGCTGGTACTTTGGATGCT
>Ga0193952_1000503_pt1 | contig 16375 bp, 8 predicted proteins | sample BB_3_MG_FD_140368 | JGI IMG/M metagenome (GOLD analysis project Ga0193952, IMG submission 140368) | Microbial mat bacterial communities from the Broadkill River, Lewes, Delaware, United States - BB_3_MG | ecosystem: Environmental > Aquatic > Freshwater > River > Microbial mats | place: USA... | reverse complement strand
AACATTCAGTGAAACAAACACCTTGCTTAAAACGATTCAGAGCAAGGTTGCTGTGTTGGAGAGTGGCATCGATCCTTTGAAAGATCAGGTTGCCGTCTTACCAGAAAAGCGTGAAGAGAGTGCTGGTGCTCAAGTAGCGCTAAAGCAGATGACAGAGCAATTATTCTTACACCAACAGGATCTCAAGAATACTGAGTTTAAGCTCCAGCAGATGGACCAATGTGAGCTCAAAATCAATAACCTTGGAGCTGCAATCAATACACTGAAAGAGCGGATCAGTAACGGTACCGAGAAAATTGGCCGGCAGAATGGATTGATTTCCGCTGCTGAAAAATCGCGCAATATCATCGCTGAAAGTCTGGCTGGTAAATTGGCTTATGAACAGACTGAAAAGGATTTGAGTCAATTACGCCACAAGGAAAAGGAACAACGCCAGCTTGAGCATGAAATTGCTAATCTTGATAAATCGGTGAGCACGCTGGTGGAGCGTTATAATTCCGAACAACGGGCAATAGAGCAGGCTGGAAAAGATTTAGCCAGTGAAGAGGAATCACTCAAAAAACAGCGAAATGAACTCAGTATCGATGTCGAACAGCAACAATTAGCCGAAACTCTTCCGCAGGTAAGGACTGCTCTCAACCGACTTCGCAATCAAGTTGGACAACTGGATGGTCGCAGGATTGGTCTGGAAGAGGGGCAGGGGAAACTTGCAGAAGGTGTTTGTCCTTTTCTGCAGGAGCCTTGTCAGAATATTGCCGAAAAACCACCCGGTGATCTGTTCTCATCCAAGTTTGCTGAATTGGATGAGCAGAAGAGAACGGTTCACGCTGATCTGAATGATTTGGAAAAGAGTGAAAAAGAGTCTTTGGCAGCATATGAACAGGTGAAGAAGGTTGAAATCCAGATCAAAGGTTTAGACGAACAGATCGGAAAATTGTCAGATAAGTATAAAGTGATTGAAAATCGCCGTTCAGGCCTTAAAGGTTTAAATAATGAGAGGATCTCAGCCAGTCAGGCACTGGTGGAAAAGCGTAAACTTTTAAATTCTTACGGCCAGTTACAAGGAGAGATTGAAAAAGCTGAAGCGCAACAGAAAATCCATCAGAATGCACGTGATGCTTATGTTGCTCATCAAGAACAAGCGGCTCAATTCGAAAATTTACAAAATGAACTGAAGAAGTTTGAATCCTTTCTTGTCAAGCTGCAGGAAGAATTGAAAACTGCCAATACTGATTTGATAGCAGTCGGTAGAGATTATAATGCCGATCAGCACAAAACGCTGCGTGAGAAAAAAGATCTTTTACGCCAGAATGTTGGTGCTTTAGGTCAGAAGGTCGAAGGACTTAAAGTCGATGTCACACGTCTGTCTGCAGAGATTGAAAAATTAAAGCAGATAGAAAAAGATATTGCGGATAAAAAAGAGCAGATCAAAGCATTCGTAAAAAAAGAAAATCTGGTTAAGTTTTTGCGTAACCGTGTCTTCCGTAATGTCTCAGGGTTCTTATCTGAACGGTTTCGTGAAGAAATCAGTCAACGTGCCAACCGAATCTATCGCATTATTGCTGAAGTGGACGAAGAGTTGGCATGGAGCGATAACTATCAGATTGTTCTCCGTGATATGGTCGATGGTGAGTTGCGTGAACGCGCTGACGACCAGTTATCGGGAGGGCAGACAATGAGCGCAGTCGTTGCACTGCGTTTGGCAATGTTGCAGACTATCGGTGCGCGAATCGCCTTTTTTGATGAGCCGACGTCGAACCTTGATGCGACGCGACGTGAAAATCTTGCCCATGCTTTCAGGGCAATCGATGTTGGCAAGGAAGAAGTGACAGAGCACTGGTATGATCAGTTGTTTTTGATCAGTCACGATGTGGCATTTACGGAGGTGACCGATCAGATATTGACGCTGGATCGTCTTGACGCCTGATATCCGGAAATCAAAGGGTGTGCTCGCGAAATTAACTGATTATTGATTGTCCAAAATATTTTATAAACTAGTGGCGAAGGTAATCACTTGCAGAAAAATGAGACGGTCAATCGTTACTGGCAGACCGTCTCATTTGCGGTACTTTAGTGCCATATCTGTTAGGCAATAGAGATCACTTTTTCAGGTAGAGTCGCTAAGATTAATTATATGCGCCACTTGAGTAATGTAACTCGTAACTGTGGCTATAGATTTCTAGGATATTTCCGAACGGGTCCTCCATGTAAATCATACGATATGGTTTCTCCCCTGGATAATAATAGCGTGGTTCTTTCATTCGTCTCTTACCACCTGCAGCGATAATCTTTTCTGCTAACTCCTCCACATTGGGATCTTGCACCGAAAAATGAAAAACTCCTGTTTTCCAATATTCGAAATTGTCTTCAGGGTTTGTTTGATTTTTAAATTCGAATAGTTCAATCCCAATGCGATCACCGGTTGACAGATGCGCAATACGGAAGCGCTCCCATCCTGCACCGAAAACATCAGTACACATCTCGCCGATGGCACTATTGTCTTCAATGACCTCTGTTGGTTCCATGATGAGGTACCAACCCAGGACCTCGGTGTAGAATTTTACCGCAGCTTCTAGATCTGGCACAGAAATGCCGATGTGGGAAAATGTACGTGGAAATGGATTAGACATAATTAGCTCCTTTTTTTGGGGGTCGTTGGGATCACTATAGACAAAGTTGCTAAGAATGAAAAATTATCATAAATTATAAAGATGATAATTATTTGCTATAACTGACTGGTGATATCTATGATTAATCAACAATGGCTACACACCTTCCTTAATCTCGTTGAAGTAGGACACTTTACAAAAACGGCTGAAAAGCTTTTTATGACCCAACCAGGTGTTAGCCAGCAGATCAAAAAACTTGAAGAACAGATTGGTGTTCCATTGTTAATCAGAATTGGGAAGGGGTTTGAATTGACCCGAGAGGGTGAAATACTATACCAATTTGGTTGTAAAAGAAGGCGAGAAGAACAGCTCCTGCACAGGAAATTGCAGTTTGATGACCCTTATAGCGGTGAATGTCGCATTGGTTGTTCTGGTGCAATGGCCATATTTTTGTACCCACATTTGCTGAAAAGACAGAAAGATCATTCTGGATTGGTGATGGATGTTGAAGCCGCACCAGCCCAGCGAATCATTCAGAGTATACAACAAAATAAGAGCGATCTTGGGATAGTTACTCAGACTTTTCCATTGCCCGAACTGGCCTATGAATCCCTCGGTTATGAATCTTTGTGTCTGGTGTTACCCAGTTGCTTTGCCTCCTCGTTGCTAACTTTTGATCATCTTAAGATGTTGGGTTTTATAAATCACCCTGACGGTTCTTATTATGCTGATCGTTTGTTGAGTGCCAATTTCGGGGAGCAATTCCATAGTGTAGGGAGGATTAAAAAAAGTGGCTATATCAATCAAATTAACCAAATATTGAGCCCTGTGTCAGAAGGTCTTGGCTTCACGGTTTTACCTGAAACGGCCGTTCGGAACTTTCCACAGCAATCATTGCTATATGTTGCTCCGCTTCCAGTCCCAATCCGAGATGAATTGTTTTGGGTGAGTAAAAAGCATCGGATCCTGCCAAAAAGATACGAGTGGTTTAAAGGAACAATCGAGAAACTTTTTCGGACTTGATTGAATGTAAGGCTCGATTCTGAGTCAGTAAATCAGGCTAGAGCGCTATTGGAGCACTTAGGTCATGAAAACGCCTGAGTATTGAGAGATATGATCATAGTAAAATGTTTTAAGGGGTTGTGAGCTTTATCCTGACAATTTGTTCAACATACGAATACTGCAAAATAAAAGGGGACCACTTAAAAGCTGATCCCCTGACTTTATTCAATTTGATTATTTATCCAAAATAGCAGGTAGAGGCCAATCGGTTTCAAAACCCTGTGGATAGAAGTTTTCTTTGGTGCGATTGAAGTAACCGAACTGAACTCTAGGAACTTCTCTTTTTAAAAGATCGAGCATTTTCTTCATACCGATACCCGCGCCATCGGCATTCATTTTACTCCAATAAAGAGTTGGATCGATGCTGAGATTACGCATCTGGATCATGTCGATTCCTACTTTGTCGATCAACTTCAGCAAAGCTTCAATCTCATCCTCCCTGTCGGTGATACCAGGAAAAACGAGATAATTGAGCATGGTAAATAGCCCGTTTTTCTTTGCCCGGCAGGCCGATTCCAGAACATCCTCAAAGCGATAATTCAGCGGTCGATAATAGGCATTATAGAAACGCTCCTGAACTGAATTTAACGAAATCCGAATCGAATCGATACCGGCTTCCGCCAGCGTGTCGATTGCGTCGGGGATCGAGGCGTTTGAATTAAAGTTGATGGTTCCGCGACTGGTCTGACGACGCATTTCCCGGACGGCATCGGCAACATGATCTGCCTGCATGATGGGATCCCCCTCGCAGCCTTGGCCGAAGGATACAATGGCGTTCTCTGCTTGTTGCAGATGGGGGACGGCGACCTCGCAGAGTTCCTGAACGGTTGGGACAAAATTGAGGCGATCCTGACTTGATTGGCAAGCCTTTGGCTCATCCTGTAGTGAAATACAGCCCACACACTGAGCATTGCATGCTGGTGAGCTGGGTAGAGGAGCTTCCCAGCGGCCGAAAAACATGTTCTTGGCAGCAAAACAATGATAATCGAGTGAGCACCGTGATAATTGCTCAATCAAGCGATTCTCTGGTTGTGATGCTACTCGTTTGCGGACAAGGGGTTCAAGGACGCGGTCATCAAAGTGTTGAGGTTCCCATTGACGATTTCTGTCAACGCGAACAGCAGCGACATAAAAACGTTCTTCTTCAACACACCAACCGACAGCAGTGTAGGACCAGAGTGTTAATTCCACATCCTTCTTGTCATAGTCTGCAGCAGGGAGAAGGGTGCGGGTAAAGGCTGGGGTGGTAAAGGCTGATACCGCTTGAAGCTTTCCACCGCCCCAGTCAGCAGGGAGAGTTTCAATGCTTTTCTGCTGGCCTGACTCTCGATCAAATCCGATGGGGGGGGTGTGGGGGATAGTGAAGAGTCGACTTCCCTCAGGCAGAGGAATCATTTCGTCTTCCTGTGGATGTCTGACCGTCATACCGTTCATGCCAGCCATCAGCAGTTCTGGATGTTCAAAAACCTCACCCTGATCATCGGCAACGACGGTGAGGAATGTTTTTGTTTGGCTCATAGTGATCTCCTTTTTCGCTGGCGGAGAATAGCATACAGATCGCTTAACGACAAATTCTCGTTGACTTGTTCCTTCTGAGAGGTATCCTGCGGCCATGAAAACACTTTTGACGACACTACACAGTAAATATGTTCATGCCAGTTTGGCTTTACCCTACCTTGCTGCCTATTGCGGCCGTGATTGTGGCAAAATTGTCATCGAGGAATACACTGTCAATGAACCGAAGGAATCTGTTCTGGCACAAATAATTGACTGCCGGGCCGATGTGGTTTGCTTTTCGGTCTATTTGTGGAATCGTTTGGCGACACTTGAATTGGTTAATTGTCTGAAGCGGATCGATCCTGAGCTTCGAATCGTCCTGGGTGGACCAGAAGTCTCTTTTGAAGGTTATGAATTTTTTGATGCTGTCCCTGTTGATGCTTTGATTTGTGGCGAAGGGGAGATTCCTCTGCACCATCTTTTAAGTCGATGGTATCGTGAGGAAAGTGTTGGGGCTTTTCCTGGAATCATGATTCCGGGACAGATTAATAGTCATGAATGGAGTTTACTCACATCTCTGGATGCGATTCCTTCACCTTTTGCTGTTGACTTGACAGAGCTTAATCGTGGATTAGTCTATTTTGAAAGCAGCCGAGGTTGCCCATATAGTTGTAGCTTCTGTATGAGTTCTTTGGATAAAAAGGTTCGTTCTTTTTCAATGGAGCGGATTCAAAAGGATTTATTGCTGCTGATTCATAATCGGGTTCCACTGATAAAATTTGTTGATCGCACCTTCAATTACGATAGTGAGCGTTCGAGAGAAATCTTTTCATTTATTCTTGAAAACAACATTAACAGTCAATTTCATTTCGAAATCGGTGCCCACCTGCTTGATAGAGAAACACTGGAACTCCTTGAATCCGTTCCAGATGGTGTTTTTCAGTTTGAAATCGGGGTTCAATCGACCTTACCGCAAACGTTAAATCATGTTGGCAGAGTTGCACCTCTTGATCGTCTGGCTGACAATGTCAGGTATTTGGTTGAAAGGACCGATATCCATCTTCATCTCGATCTTATTGCAGGCCTTCCCGGAGAGAATTATCAGCATTTTCTAGAATCGATTGATTGGGTTTATGCTCTTGGTAGCGGTCATTTACAGATTGAACCAGTTAAACTTTTACCTGGTGCTCCATTAAGGAATGACGCTAAACGCTGGGGGATCCAATTTGATCCGAACCCTCCCTATACCATCCTATGCTCTGACGAAATGACTTTTGATGACCTGGAGCGTTTGCGCGGGCTTGGCAGACTTTTTGACCTGTTAATCAACAGCCAGCGTTTTACGTATCTCTTGGACGGACTTGTTTCTCATTTTGGTCGAATCTCGTTGATGTTGGCCGATCTTGATCGTTATTGGAGAGAAAAACGGTTCTATCGACAATCTCGTTCATTGCGTGATCTTTACCTTCTTGTTGATCTCTATCTTTGTGAACGTTTTACCGGAATGCAATCTGAGACTTTTCGTGAACTTTTAGCCAGAGATTACGCTCATCACGAACGTGTGGTTGCTGGAAACGTTCCTGGATTTTATGATATTCAGTTAAGTGATGAAGAAACAGCGGCGGTCCGTAGTCGGGTCAAAGAGGAGGTGAAAAAACTGGAACGCAGTGGGAAAGTTCAATATTTTGCAGCTGCTTTTCACCATCTCAAGCAGGAGAATATCCGTGAAATTTTGATATTTCTCTATGTCTCAAAAACGGCATCAGGACTCATCGTCAAGGAATTGTCATTATAAATAAAAATGGCCGGAGACGATGCTCCGGCCATTTGTTGTTCACGATCTTTTTGCGACTTTAGTTAGCGCCACATGCAACTTCCACTCTACGATTCTGGGCACGTCCTTCAACACTCTTATTCGTTGCAATCGGCTTATCCTCTCCAAAACCACGAGCCGTCATACGGCTTGCAGGAATGTTGAATTTTTCAATCAGCCGATTCACAACACCTTGAGCACGTTGTACTGAAAGTTTCTGGTTATACGCAGCAGCACCCTGACTGTCTGTGTGACCGTCAATAAAGACGACATTACCGGGGTAGTTATTGATGCACTGAGCGGCTTTAGCAATCTCGCTGTCATATTTAGGACCGATATTGCTACTATCATGGCCAAAGTTAATGTGCAGCGTCAGAACTGTAGGGCATCCATTTTTATCGACAGATACTCCTGCCGGAGTTCCAGGGCACTTGTCGAGGTAATCAAAAACACCATCACCATCAGAGTCAAGTGGGCAGCCTTTTTGATCTACTGGGGCACCTTTAGGTGTGTTAGGGCATTGGTCAAGGTAGTCAATTACGCCGTCACCATCAGAATCAAGAGGACAGCCTTTGCTGTCAACCGCTGCTCCTTTTGGTGTGTTCGGACATTCATCCATATAGTCAGCAACGCCGTCGCCATCACTGTCAAGTGCACAACCTTTTAAATCAACAGCGACACCAGCAGGAGTGGTGGGACACTGATCCATTTTATCAATAACACCATCGCCATCACTGTCGAGTGGCGCAGGAGTTGGCATTGGCGCAGGAACTGGCTCAACGACTTTAACCGGCTCGGCTGCAGGGGCTGGTTTTCCAAGTTGGAAAATAAGGCCAGCAGAGTACTGAAGGTTGTTGTCCGGTTCAGGAAAATCGAGCAGATGGCGAACATCAGCACGAAGTGCTATCAAGTCATCTAAAATAAAATACTTCAGACCTAGGCCATAGTTGAATAGAAGGTGATCCCTTTCAGCACCTGAGTCTGGATCTGAATAGATGCCACCCAGACCTGCAACAATGTAGGGGACTAGTTTTTTCGTTGGGTTAAAATGATACAAGGTGTCGAGGCGGATGGTTTCAACTTTTGTGTCTGTTGTTGATGAATCATCTGCATCTGCATCGGTCCTTGTATAAACACCTTCGAGAGCCCAGTTTTCAGTGAGATTGTACCCGAGCCCGACTCCCCAAAATTTCGAATCCTCTAGCGATTGATTCCCCTCAAAAATGTGTCCACCAATCATCGGAGATAGTGTGAAAGCACCCGATTGAATTGCAGCGCCTGCAGGGAGCGCAAGACAGCAACATAGTAAAAACAACAATAGTATTTTTTTGATCATAAAATCTCCTTAGTTCTCATTAATAAAATAATAACCCATTGAAACTGTTGTTAAGAATATCAGAGTCTAATGAAGATTCAAGTTAAATGATAACGAATTAGGTAGTAGTTTATTGGGTACCTAATAGGAAGGCAGAGAAAATCGACTCCTCATCATCCGTGGTCGGTGTAACCAGGCTTTCCTCCCAGAGTTCTAGACAGAATTCAGTAAAGAATTCGAGGTGGTCTAGCTGTTGATTAAAATACTGAACCAGCTGTTGGCAGAAGTTATTATCCAGACGATCGGTTACAATTGTTTTGTCTTTAAGAGTTGTAAGATCAGACTCACTGAGCGGTATAGGTTGTAGCTCTCTTCCGAGTACCTGATTTGCGACTGCAGTAATAAAATATTGAGCTAAAGTCGGAATCTCCTCATCGAATTCATCTGGCTGTGGAAGAGTAAACGGCAGCTTCACAGTAAATAGTTCTTCCAATGCTTCGATTTGTTGAAGCCTCAGATCGGCTAGATTCAGATCGACCATTGTTCTGATTTGTACAAGTTTAGCAGGATTGTCTTCCGATTCAGGTAAATAGAGACAGGGTGGTGTTTCGAGTAGTGAATCGATAAATAGAAGCTCCTGATAGTCAAGATAAGGATAAATTGAGCTATCGGCAATATGTAGTGCTTTATTTCTTCGCTCTGCAACGAGACTGTGCCCAAGTTGGAAGAGATGGAGTAAGTAGGTATCGTTGAAAATTCGTTCTGCTTGATCAGCATCTTTGCCAGCTAGGTATTCAAGCGCCAGGTTCAGTGTATCGTAGGTGCTTTGGATTGTTTCGCTGACCTGTCTGGTTTCTGAAAAATCGACATTGTCTGCACTCATCTTACGGTTGACTAACAACAGTAATTCACAGGCGGCAGCGTGATCAATTCCTGATCCGAGGATGTCAGCTAATAAGTTGCAAGGTGCCGCTTGTGCCAACAATGCCATCGGATTGTTAATCTCATCAGCTTCTAGTTCAAATCCGATCTTACCGCCTGTGGTGAATCTGTTTGGATCAACGTAAGTGTAAATTGATTTTGCTTCAACTGCAGGGAGAATCCCTAGATCAAGAAGACGATTGTTACGCTCGATGTAAAGTTCTTCTTCCAGGCTGGCGATTTGCTCGCTACGAATCATCTCCATAATCAAAAGATAACTTTCCTGCTCTTGTTCCATCCATATTCTTAAGAGGGCACCAATGATTTTGGAAGAGTCTTCGCTGGAATAATCGATATCGTATAGAGATTCTAAACGTTTTGCATTGTCGATTTCATCACTGTCGAAAACTTCGATGCCGTGGATGATTGTGATATGTTTTTTTAAAAATAATGCGATTGTTTCCGGCTCCATCTCACGGATCAACTGGCAGATCTTTTCATTGCCGGTACTCAGGATGAGTTCAAGCCAACGGAGGGTCAGCACTGAACTTAGATTGTCTCCATCCCAACAATCCATATCAAGGAGTAGGCTGATCTGTGCAGGGCTGGACAGAGCCAGTAGCTCTGTTACGTCCGAGGTGCCAATTTCATTGACCGTCAGGTAAATTTCCTGAGGATTAAGCTGTGGAACTAATTTATCTGCGTTTTGTGCGCTGATGATCAGGTCGTATTTATCTTTACCGTGCAATTGACGGATGATATCCAGCTGCTCATTGGTTGTCAGGGCATTGAATTCACTGATTGAGATCTCACGTTCTTGACGCAAAAGTTTTAAATGTCCGACCTGACGTTCAGATGGAAGTTTGATTTTTGTCATAGTTTTATTCTCCAAAATATAAATTACAGAGGGGGCGATACTTTAATGTAGTCTGCTAAATTGTGCAATGATGAAGAGCACGAAATAGTTTAAAGAGTTTACTTCATTTTCTGACCTATAATTGATACTTTAGGGATGAATGATGTCAGAGTTTCTATGGCTCTCTATATCTATGGAATTGCAGCGCTTTATTGATCTGCTATTATAAATTCTTTTGATTTTGATTAAAGGAAGTAAATCGCCCTTAGTCTCCATATGCCGGATTGCTCTTTTTTTGAAATATCTAAACGGTTAATAATAACAGTGACTGATTTTTTACAGACAATGTCTATTAGAACGAAGCTAACACTGGCTATTCTGCTTAGCTGTACACTTCTTCTTGTTATTGTTGGTGGTAGCTTTCTGGCTGTAGAGATGCATTCCAGTCGTGCTGCATTAATCCAGGAAGTGAGAACCCTCGCGTCTTCTCTCGCGACCAACAGTAGTCGTTCACTCGTTCTTGGTAAATACTCTGAAATTGAAGAGACCCTTTCATCTTTAAGGCAACAACAAAATATTCATGCGGCCTATCTTTTTGACCTCTCTGGGAAACCTGTCGCTGAATATTTAAATCAGAATAAAGCAGATCTTATCCTGACATCGTTAAGGCATGATTTTAAGCACATCGGAGGGCAATTTATTCTCCCTGATGGTGGCAAGCAGGTTTTTGATTTAAATCATCTCAGCTGTTTTGTTCCTGTTTATTTTGCCGACAGAAGTGTTGGGACAATCTATTTGCTGAGTGATCTGAGGGCACTGTATGAGCGCCTCGAAGGTGTCGCATATGGATTTGTCCTCGCCTTCATTTTACTGCTACTTACTTCATGGCAGTTAGCACGCTGGATTCAAAAACCACTTTCGACGCCTCTGGTGAAATTATCTGAAGTTATGGAGCAAGTCAGAGCTTCAAAAACATATTCCATCAGAGCTGAAAAATTGAGTACCGATGAAGTCGGATCGCTGGTCGATGGTTTTAATCGGATGTTAGAGCAGATCGAACAACAACAGAGCAAGTTGATTCATCATCAAACGGAACTTGAGCAAACTGTTGCAGAGCGGACTGCTGAATTGCGTGTGACTGTTGATCAATTAGACCAGGCGCGTAGATTGGCTGATGCCGCAAATGAGGCTAAATCTGATTTTTTATCAAAAATGACGCATGAATTAAGGACTCCGCTCATCGGTGTTCTGGGGATGAATGAACTGCTACAAAGAACTGATCTTGACGAACGGCAAATGCTGTTGACCGATACAGTACAAAAGTCAGGCGAAGAACTTCTCAAGCTGATTAGTGACGTTCTTGATATCTCTCGTATTGAAGCAGGGCGATTGGAATTAGAACCAACTGCTGTTGATTTGCATCAGATTGTTGAGGATGTTGCTTCTTTGCTATTTCCAATGGCTCGTAACAAGGGGCTGGGCCTTGTGATAGATATCTCTTTTGGTGCTTTGTGGAAGGTTTACGCTGATGAAAATAGAATCCGCCAAATAGTCATGAACCTTATAGGGAATGCGGTTAAATTTACATCATCCGGGCAGGTTGTTGTGAGCTTGACATGTGTTCAAGAAGGGGATGGAAACGGACTCTTTACTCTTAATGTTGTGGACACCGGTATCGGGTTGGATGAGCAAAGCATAGAAAAAATATTTGATCTTTTCTATCAATCGGATCGTTCTGGGCCAAGAGAACAACAAGGTTCTGGCCTCGGCTTAGCGATTGTCAGGCAATTGGTTGACCTTATGGATGGCCAACTGACGTTAACTTCTGACCTTGATCATGGAAGTAATTTTCAAGTTCAACTTCGATTTCCGCTAATTGAAAAGAAGGTCTTTTCGATTCCAGAAAACCTTATGGGGAAAACAGTTTTGCTTTGCATGGATAAATCGCTGGAGAGAGATCTTCTTGTTGAGCGTTTGACTGAGCTGAACTTTAAGGTCGATGTGATGACATGTGCTGACAACGCTTTTTATCATTTGAGTGCCGCTCAGAGAAATGGGAAACCCTATTCTTTGCTTTTCGTGGATCAGGTGCTTCACACGCTGACAGGACAACCACTTTACCAATCGTTGCGGGATGCTGATCAATTTCAACCTCATCGTACAATCATTCTTTGTCATGAGCACAGCCAACAGACCTCTTTGCTGAAGAATGAGACAAAACTTCAATTCCCCCTTTGCTGGTCCAACCTTTGTGAAGTTGTGACTTACAGTTGGCAGGGTTTGCAACTCATTTCCAAGCCCTCAGTGTCCTTAGATCAGAAAAAGTTGACAGAAGAGGTGCGCACCGAGTTTCTTTTACTTGGACAAAAGTTTGCAAGTCGTGAATTGCTCCGTCTGGTTTTGGCGAAAAATGATATTAGCGTCAGGCTCGTTGATCAGGTTGGTGACCTAGTTTCTGAAAATAGTGTCAATCGAAAGAACTGTTTGTTGATAGATTGTCCATATCTGCCAGAGTCTGAACTGGCAGATTTCTTGATGTGCCATCATAGTGATTTTGCTAAAATTATACTCTTATCAGCCACACCTCCAGGGGATTATCTGGCTTCATTTGACGTTCATCATCTACCAAAATCATTAAATGAACATATTATTGAACATTCTCTTAAACCCTTATTGGCTGATGATATCCAGCAGAGTGGACATCGCGTATGAAGCGAATTGGTCCTCGCGCATTATTGCTGCTTGCTTTTATCTTTCTTTTTGCGCTTATCCTGAAACTATGGGGTTTGACGGTGGAATCATTTGACGCTGCTGAAAGCTTGCGGGTTAAAAAGCCAAGTACGACGAGAATCAAGTCTGGTGCTGCCATTACGCTCGATCTTTACGGTCAGGGGTTTGATTCTGATTTGATTGTTACTCTGGTGAAGAATGAAACTGAAATGAGTGACTTATCCGTGACTTTTCCTGTTGAAGGTGTCTTCAACGATTCATTGATCGTTAATAATGTTCTTTATCTTGGGAGTACTCACAAAGGTCTTATCGCTATTGATGTTAAAGATCCTCTCTCTCCTCGCTGGATCAGTGAATATTGGAACGGAAAATCAATTGCTGATATACAAGAAAAAGATGGCTTTCTCTACCTGGCCTGCGGAAAGTCCGGTGTTATTGTTATGAAAATACTGGAGTCTGGTGAACTTGAGCCGATAATTTTTGCCCCAATAAACGATGTTGCTATCGGCATTGGTTTTATTGGTGACAAAGTCGCGGTTGCTTCTGGTCAGAATGGAGCTGTGATTTATGACATTGACGCAGCTTCTCAGCTGGTTCAGGTCAACCAAATTGATGCCGGTTCTTCGGTCATCGCATTAGAAAGTCGTGAGAATTTTCTCTATCTGGCGACCCAGAATAAGACTATCGAGGTTTATGCCTTTAATGATATGGAAATTGAACATCAAAGTTCAATTTCTCTCGACCATTCTTTGAAAGGTCTGAGCCTATATAATGATGTTCTTTATGCTGTAACTGCGGGTATGTTAATCCAATTTGATATGGAGGTACCATCACATCCTGTCCGTTCTAGCTCTATCGACAGCTTTGGTTCAGCGGATAAAATTATCCGTGGTAAAAATCATCTTTATATCATTGATGATTTTAAACGTTTAACAGTCGTCGATCCCATCGCTATGCAAATCATGAAGGTGATTGACCTGCCATCTGAAATTCGTACGGTGGCTGAATTTGATCATTATCTGATGGTTGGTGGTCTTAATAGTGGTTTGAATGTTGTTGATCTCACTTCAACGGCACAAAAACACAGCCAGGCGACGATGCAGACCCCAGGGCACAGTCGCGACATCCTTATTATTGATGAATGGCTTTATGTTGCCGATACGCAAAGCGGGGTGCAGATAAAAAAATTACAAGATGGGAATGATCCATTCAGGCAGATCAGTCGCAGGAGAGCCGAATCCTTTTGTCTGGATCGTGCACGTCACTTGCTTTTTGTTGCACTTGGTGATTCAGGGATTGAGGTTTTTGATGTTCGCAACCCAGGACAGCCACGTTCAGTGGCTTTCTGGCAAGATATCAAGGCTTTGAAAATAGCCATTTCTGAAACCGACCTTATTGTGACAAAAGGGGTTTCAGGTATCGAGTTGATAGAAAGTCGTGATTTGTCGCTTCCAATTGTTAAAAAGCTATATCCCGATCTTCATGTCTTGGATATGGATGTCGTCGATAAGACGTTGTTTCTCGCAAGCAAAAAACAGGGGCTTCGCATATATTCTATCAAGCAGAATGAACTTGAATTTCTCAGCGAAACGACGACTCCCTATCCGATGGATCAATTTGCATACACTGTTGCTGTGACGGTTGTCGACGATATTGCTTATGTCGCAAATGGGGAGTCAGGACTTATGCTTGTTGATGTCAAATATCCTGAAAAAACAAAAATAATTGATTTGATCGATATCCCGGGGTTTGTCAAAAGAGTCCGTGTCTTGGATGGAAAAGCATTTGTCAGCAGTCAGTCTGGCGGGGTAACCGTTGTCAACGTTAAACAAAAGCAACAATCACGTTTAGAAAGTCAGATTCTTTTTAAGAGGTTAACTCGTGGGCTGCTGGTGGAAGACGATTATATTTATGTCACACAACGCGATACTGGAATTTCAAAAATCCCAGTGCCGACTCGAGCGCACAGGATTGAAAAGGTGTCGGCAAAAAATGTGCAAGTCACCTTTCCTGAGATTAAGTTAGCTGGGAGTTATAATCTTCAAGTACGTGATCGCATAAATTCTTATGTTTATAAGGATGTCGTCGTTGTTGAAGATTGAGTATGGACTAAAAATTAAATTCAATTCCTGCCCATAGTTGGCGACCAACTTCGTAGTCGTAACCAGACTTTCCCGTCTGGTACGCTATCTTTGCCTTTTTATTAAATACATTGAGGATATCGAGATTCAGAACAAGGTGCTGGGTAACGAGACTCGGAACTTTCCAACTGAGATGCCAATCAAATGTAATTGTTGGTTTGTTTTTTCGTTTTTCGTAGATGTAAGGATCTGGTGATTGATCAGGGTAGCGTTGACTCGGCTTCCGCTCGACTGTGTTCCAGAGCCGCCAATATGCTCCACGATACTTTGTCGAGTTGGTGAATGTTACATCATATGGCAACCGGCAAGTGTAAATCATATTGATAACGAAGGGACGGTTGAAGTCACGACGTGGAATTTCATTGAAAAGTAACTCCTCACCCTCATACCATACGGTTTCAAGTAGATCATCCTCATTTAGTACGTCGTCATAGCCAGTATGTGATGTATTTGTATTCTGCCAAGTTGCATTCAGCTCCAATTGCTGTGTTTGCCATGATCTAAGCCAACTGATATGCAGGCTTTCATGTTCTGAGCGTCCTAAATTATTGCGCAGATAGATGTCTGGCTCTGGATATGGATTGTTGACACGTGTTTTCGCAAACTCATCCTTGCTGATTTTATGAATATACTGGATCTTAAATTCGCCCCCCATAAACTGTTGGATCAGGCCAAGCGTTTGCTCATCGGTATAAGGGGTTTTCGCAGACGATTCACGATATAATGAGTTCGTGGTACTGCTCCAATCTGATTCATCCGTTCCGGGGGCTGTTCTGTGTTGATTGAATGTTTTGATTGGTTCATAAAGTGTGTGCGTGAGCAACGTGCCACTATAGTAACGATTCAGACCTGCGAATAGAATGGTTTGTCTGTCCCCCCAAATATCCAGTGATGTTGACAATCTGGGAGCGATATTTTTTTCCTCAGTGACATCATCGTAGGAAAAGCGCAGGCCAGGAAACAGTTCAAGGCGTTTCCATGATATTGCATCTTGGATGTAGGCCGCAGTATCAAAAACATCTGTGGCAGCATGTGCTTGGTTATAAACGACCCGACGACTAAGGTATTGTTCGCCATCAATACAAGCGATATCACCAGCTGCACAAATGAGAGTGTTATCCAGAACGCCACTGTAGTAGTAATAGCTGGTTTCAGGTCGATTAAAAGACTGTCTTGATTGCGTCGCTTCAACCCCCATTTTAAATTTGTGACTGAATTGGCCAAGTTGAATTTCATGGAATTCAATGCTACCTTTGGCACTCAATTCTTTTTGTCCCATCTCCAACTCCCCAAGACCGCCTTCTTTGCCCGTCTCCCAATCGATCGAGTCAGTTACCTTCCAGAAAAAACGTTCATTGCTTGCCTGACGGTTGGATTGTTGATCGGTATAACCGAGATTAAAATTGAGTTCACCGAGATCTGTTTGATTTT
>Ga0193952_1000479_pt1 | contig 16825 bp, 12 predicted proteins | sample BB_3_MG_FD_140368 | JGI IMG/M metagenome (GOLD analysis project Ga0193952, IMG submission 140368) | Microbial mat bacterial communities from the Broadkill River, Lewes, Delaware, United States - BB_3_MG | ecosystem: Environmental > Aquatic > Freshwater > River > Microbial mats | place: USA... | reverse complement strand
TCGTAATTTTACGCTACATAAAGCAAGAAATAACGAACTAAAGACTACAAAAATGAGCAATACTAACCAAGAATACGATGCTATAATCAAAATATGTACTGATCTCTTCTCAAAAAAGATGAAAGATTATGGCACAGCTTGGCGAATTCTACGCACACGATCTATAACAGATCAAATATACATCAAGGCAACACGTATACGTAGTCTTGAAGAAAAGAAATGCTCAAAAGTAGGAGAAGGTATTTACCCTGAGTTCATTGGTATCATCAACTACGCTATCATGGGTATAATACAATTAGAACTAGGTCCTTCTGAGGAAAAGATGCCAGAAGAAGAAACACAAGCTCTATACGACAAATACTTCCAAGAAGCCAAAGAGCTAATGATGATAAAGAATCACGACTATGACGAAGCATGGAGAGGTATGCGCATAAGTTCATATACTGACTTAATCCTAATGAAGCTAAACAGAACAAAGCAGATAGAAGATAACGAAGGAAAGACTCTTGTATCAGAAGGTATAGACGCCAACTACTTCGACATGATCAACTACGCAATCTTTGCACTAATCAAGCTTGAATTTGGAGAATAAGAACTAAACAAAAGAAAATGAAAATACTAAGGAATGCTTGCAGAATAATAATAGGAATCGTCTTTCTTTACTCTGGCTTTGTAAAAGGTATAGACCCATTAGGATCGACATACAAATTCACAGATTACTTCAACGCCTTCTCTATGAGTTGGCTAAGTTCAGTATCCTTCATATTTTCAATAATACTATCGAGCCTAGAATTCACTATTGGACTATGTCTTCTCTTAAACGTTAAGATTAAATGGGCCTCAATAGGAGCTCTAGGCTTCATGTGTATCTTCACACCATTAACACTTGCAATAGCAATAGGTAACCCAGTATCTGACTGTGGCTGCTTTGGTGATGCACTAAAAATAAGCAACTGGCAAACATTCTTCAAGAATATTATCTTACTAGGTCTAGCAATTCAGCTATACAGAGGTAAGGATAAAATTAAAACACCTTGGCGAGAGACTGACCAATACTTCATAGTAATAGGCATACTTATCTTTATAGGATTCGTCTCAAACTACTCATATAAACACTTACCTCTGATAGACTTCAGACCATATAAGATAGGTGTTAATATTCAAGATGAGATGGCTATACCAGAAGGTGCACCGACAGATGAATACCGTTCTATCTTCAAATACAAAAACAAGAAAACAGGAAAGATAAAAAGATTTAATGAGACGAACTACCCATGGCAGGATACTCTAAACTGGGAATATGTAGATATTCATCAGAAAATAATCAAGAAAGGTTTTCATCCAAAGATAGATGACTTTACTCTACAGCACACACTAAATGGAGATATTTCAGAGCAAATATTACACAACCAAGGATACAGCTTCTTGCTTATCTCCTACGACATCAAACAATATGATGGATCGAACCAAAGGAACATCAATCAACTTGCATCCTATAGTCTAAAACACGGATACGACTTCTACTGCGTAACAGCATCACTAGAAGAAGACACACAACGTTTCTCCGAAGAAAAGAACGCAGACTTTGAATTCTGCAATATGGACGAAACACAGCTAAAAACAATAATACGTTCTAACCCAGGTCTACTGCTCCTTAAAAACGGAACAATAATACACAAATGGCATGGAAACGACATACCATCAGTAGACGAGTTAAAAGATACAAATTTACTATCGTACTGTCTTCAAGAGAATCAGCGCAGAAGTAATAATAAAACATTGTTTATATTAGCACTCCTATGGGTAGTAGCGTTATCTACATACCGACTTAGGAACTACAGAAAGGGACACATTAACAATTAAAATATATTAATATGAGAAAGAACATTGTAGCGGGGAATTGGAAAATGAACATGAACCTACAAGATGGTATCGCTCTTGCAAAAGAAGTAGACACTCTAGTAGGAAAAAATGACACTACTAACGTAGAAGTTGTACTAGGAACACCATTCATACATCTTGCAGAAGCAAATAAAACAGTAAACTCTGTAAAAATAGCTGCACAAAACTGTGCAAAAGAAGTATCAGGAGCATACACTGGTGAGACATCAGCAGAGATGATTAAATCAACAGGAAGCGACTACATCATCCTAGGACACTCAGAAAGAAGAGCATACTACGGAGAAACAGATGCTATCCTTGTCGAAAAAGTACAACGCACACTTGAAAACGGAATGAAAGTAATATTCTGTATTGGTGAAGTACTTGAAGAAAGAGAAAGTGGAAATCACTTCGAGGTAGTTAAATCACAACTAGCAAACGGTGTTTTCAATCTAGATGCAGAAGCATTCAGTAATATAGTACTAGCATACGAGCCAGTATGGGCAATTGGAACAGGAGTAACAGCATCTTCAGACCAAGCTCAAGAAATGCATGCATTCATCCGTAAGACTCTTACTGAGCAATATGGAGAAGCAGTAGCAGAAAACACATCAATACTATATGGAGGAAGTTGCAAGCCATCAAACGCAAAAGAGTTATTCGCCAACAAAGATGTTGACGGAGGACTAATCGGTGGAGCATCACTTAAAGCTGAAGACTTCCTAGGAATAATAACTGCCTTCTAAGAATACTATAAATAAAAAGGAAGCCGCCCTTTGGGCGGCTTTTTTGTTGCTATTAAGTTAATTACAATATCTACCCACGTTGTTTAGATACATTATCTTTCTTTTTAATACGATTTTCTTCTCTATAAATTTCCAGAATAGTTTTCTCTGCTTGCATACCCGAAGCACCAATTTCCATTTTAGTATGATACATTAAACGCATCAATTCTTTATCTAAATCAGATAATTCAGTAGCAAAACCACCATCTGTTGCTGTTTCATAAAAGATACTTGAAGGATGTTTCTCTGAATCTCTAAAGAAACCAAGAGGTTGAATCAATTCTTCTTTTATAAAACTCTTAAGTACAGCTAGATTATTATCATATGCTCCATACTGATCTAACACACATAAGATTCTACAGCCAGTTATTCTAGCAGGATTTGAATTATCATTTTGCTCAATAGTCCATAAAGCACCATTACCAGCACTCGCTTGTAATTGAGTTACATTCTGATATTTCCATAAGAAATAATCTCTAGAAGCAAAAACGATACTACTATTATGCTTTTGAGTAGAAACACTATTTTGATTGTTAGGCATATTCATACTTAAAGGCATTCCACCTTTATACAAATTCCCATCACTCTCAACAACATTAATATGAAAGCCTGAATCGCCGACAGCATTATTAATCATAGCAACAGTCTCTTTAAGATTCTTCAACAATTCATTACGTCTTTGAATACGAATATCAACAGGAGCCGGAGATGTACCTGGCAATGCAGGCACTGCCATAGGATAATAATTAGGTTGAATCAAGCTACCCTGATCGTATTTCTCAGGACTCCTATATTCAAATAAAAGGTTTAGTGTATCTTTATTCGACCATTTTCTTACTTTTTCAAATTGATTTCCATACTCAAAGCCCAAACAAATCTCCTTGAAATATGCTAAAGATTCACGCTGAAAATCATCTAGACCTTCATATCTATCAATAACTGCTTTATCTGGATTTGTCTCCTTTAAATCATCATCCTTAGAACAAGATGAAAATAGTGAAAGGAAAGATAATCCTATAACAGTACAATATATTTTAAACTTATTTATTCTCATTTCTTATACTTATTTATTAGTCACTGTAACACCATCAAAACTATTCTGCTCCCAATCTAGAGCAAAGATCTCGCTCTCAGGAATAGGTAAAGCATATGCACCAGCATTAGGAGCTAATGAATACTCCACTATTGGATTATCTCCATCTGCATCAGCATGCATTACTTTTTTAATTGTAATTCCATCAGGAAAACGAGGATCAGCCTTCAATGCATTATATCTCTTCAAGTCGTACCATCTCATAGTGAAAGAAAGTTCACGTCTTCTTTCATCTAAAACATTCTCAATACTACCAGTAATAGAAATACCATTATTAATAGCTAATTTACTCTTATCAGCAAATCTCTTATCTCTAAGACTCACTATAAGGTTCTTAGCTCCTCCATTATCACCTTTTCTTGCTAAACACTCTGCTTTAACAAGCATCATCTCAGCAACAGAAGGACCTGTAAACAATTGTCCTCCAACAAAACCAGGACCAAATTTATAATATGCACTCATATAGTACTTATCATTAAACTTAGCCGTATTAGGCTTAAAAAGAAATGGCATCAATAACGTTATATTATTATCATAGTAGATCTTTTTTCTAAGGTCTGAATCATCATATAAATCTAACAATCCCTTAGAAGGAAATAACACATCATAATTCCATACCATTGATGGGATATACAATCCATCTATCTTCCCTATCGATTTTTCCATATTAGGAATTGAAAGGATTTCAGATTTAGGTGTACTAGCAGGCCATCCTGCTTGAGGTACTGTTGTTAATGGAGCAGAAGTTAGATCATCAACAGTATTATATCCAGAAAGAGCTCCCTCTGCAGATTCTAATGCAGTTATATAATCTCCTCTGTACAATGCAACTCTAGCCTTGAAAGCCATCAAAGCTGGTAATGATATTCTCCACTTCTTATCTACATTAAAAGAATTAACTCCTACTTCATCAAATAATTGTTCAGCGATTTCAATATCTTTATTTATACGATCTAAAGTATATTCAACAGTTTTTCTTTTATAAACAGCCTGTTCACTAATGTCATCAACATAACCAATACCAGGCTTTGATTCATCCCACTCTGCAAACTCCACTAATACTTGAAAATGAAAATATGCTCTAAGAGAACGAGCTTCTGCTTCTAACTTCTTTTTTTGAATAGCATCTCCATCAACATCATCAATTGTATTAATAATAAGGTTATATGCATACATATTCTTAAAACCTGATATCCATGTATTAGATTTTGAGCTCATTTGATCCTTATCAAACAAACTAATTCTTTGATTCTGAATATATGCCCCCCATGTTCTATAACTATCAAACACATCCATATTATGTCCATAGTCATCACTTACTAACATTCCCAAACTTCCTGAATAAAAAGGTCCGTATACTGCTGAAGGATTATTAAGTAATAGATCTAAATCTTTTACACTACTAATCGGTTTATTTCCAGAAGGATTAGGATTCTGATCTAAGAAATCAGAACAACTAGAAAACATAAATAATACTAAAAATAAAACTATTATATTTTTCATAAGGTTTCTAATTAAAAGTTAATTTTTAAACCAAGAGTATAAGTCTTTGGAGGTTTAACTACATTTATAACTCTAGGTAAATAATCTGGATCAATACCATCATTATTTGCTGTCCAAAGCAATCCACAATTTTTCATCTGTCCAAATAATGTCACACTAGAAATGTGCAATTTAGAAAGCAATGATTTAGAAAGATTATACCCTAAATAAATCTCATCTAGTCTAATATGAGAAGCATCTCTTACAAGATCTGAACTAGCATTATAATATATAGCACTATTACCACCATACGTCTTATACAAATCTGTATCTGAAGACTGTGGATTAGCTATTGGTGTAGAAGTATCTTTATTACTATCTGACCACGCTTGATCAATAGTTTTAGAAGCACTAAAAGAATTAGGAGATAGATTACCAGATTGAATTCCAGACATCATAAATTTATGACCAAATTTCCCAGAAATAGTAAATGACAGATCAAAATTCTTATATTTAAATGAACTAATAAAACTAGAAAAGACAATAGGAGTCTTTCTACCTTCGTACTGTAAGAAGTCATAAATGTTTTGATTAGTATTATCAATACTATTTACATCATTTGAAGACACTAATTGATCTAAAACAATAGTTTTACCATTAACTTCTATCATTCCATATCCCTTATCATTAAGTCCTAACCATTTATATGTATTTAAGTAATCAATAGGTTTCCCCTCTATATGATAACCTGTATTTTGATAAGGATTTCCATAATCATAACGATATGTTGAAACAATTGGTGATTTATCATCAAAACTTAGAACCTCATTATAGTTATATGACATATTCAAGACACCATTCCATGAAAAATCATCTGTGATTTTTAGATCAGAGCCTATTTGAACTTCTACTCCTCTATTTAAGATATCAGAGAAATTTCCATGAAGTTGTTTTGTTGGATTAACCATTGCAGCAACAGATTTTCTAGAAATAACATCAACAGATTTTTTGTTATAGAACTCTAAACTTCCGTATATTGCATTATTAAATAAAGAAAAGTCAAGTCCTATATTAAAAGTATATGATTTTTCCCATGTAAGATTTGATAATCCATAACTTGCTACATTAGCATATGGAATATTTCCACCATAAGTCGTCGTTACACCATATCCAAGCGTCGTAAGAGTTGATAAATTTTGTCTTGCAGCAGGTAAGCCAACCACACCATAAGAAGCTCTAAGTGATAGTCTATTTATCCAATCATAGCTGTCTGCAATAAAATCTTCTCTGTGAATATTCCACATAGATCCAACAGACCAGAAAGGGGAAAATTTATCAGATACATTCTTTGAAACAAAATTAGAAGCATCAGTCCTCAAACTCAGTGAAGCAGTATACTTATTATCATATGAATATGCGGCATTAAAGTAAGTAGAGAAATATCTATTATACCTTCTATATTCATTTCTAAAATTACTACCATATCCAAAGACTTCTCCTACTGTACTTAGGCCTTGATCCTTATTATGGTATGTTAATTCCTTTGTAAAATCAAAAGATTCTCCAGTAAATGATTCAGGGTCATATCCCATTATTTGTCTCTGAGATGGCTGTATTGATTCACTAGAGATTATTTCTGTTCCTGCTAATAAAGATATATTGTGTTTTGGAGCAATATCTTTATTAAACTCTATCTGAGATCTAAAATTATATGTAGTATTTGTAGTATTTCTTTCAACTAAGATACCACCTTTATCAAAACCATTAGGAGAATAATCGTAAGTTGTTCCACCTTTATCTGTCATATTAGTAGAAAAACTATTCACATTATTTCTAACAAAGAAAGACTTCTCACTCATATAATTCTTCCAATGATTCTTTGTACTCTCATACTGAAACTGAGTAGATAATTTCAAGCCCTTAAGAATTTCATAATCAAATCTATTCTGAATACGAATAGCTAACTGATCAAAATTGTTATCTCTATTTCTAGCCTCTTCTAAAATATTATATCCCCAGTTCTTATACGGCATTCTATCTTGCATATACTCCCTATATGGCATATAATAACCATTAGGCATATTTACGTAGTTACCATTATCATCAACTAATTTCTGGTACGGAGTAGTAACTCGTCTTATCTCACCAAAGTCTGTTCCATTCATTTTAGTATTAACAGAACTTATAGATGTATTAAATGTATATGAAATCTTATCATTTATCTTATAGATATTTTTAAGAGATACCATGTACTTATCTATATTGTTATACTTATAACCCGTTAGATCATTATCAAACATAGCAGAAAGTCTAAAAGAGTTCTTATCTGCTTTTCCCTGAATACTAAAATTATGTTGTTGCTTAACAGCATTTCTTAAAAGATACTTATTATAATCATCTTTATAATCTTGCTTCTTTAATACATTAAGTCTTTGCTCTAATTCAGAATCAGAGAGACCACGTCCAAACATATTCTCTATCAACATTGATTGAGACTGACTATAATTATTTCTCCACTTACCATCAGTGGGAATTGGAGATACCATTCCTGCATTTACTAATGCTTGCTCTCGTTCAATCTGAGCCTTAGAGTCAAGCATATGTAATGAATAATCAAGATCGTATTTATCAGCAATTTTAACAAAACCACTATAGCTTACACTAACTTTTTCTGAACTTGCTTTCTTTGTAGTAACAACAATAACCCCATTAGCAGCTCTAGCTCCATATATAGATGTCGATGCAGCATCTTTAAGAACTGTAATCTCTTTTATATCAGTAGGATTAATTGATGATAAGTCTCCTTCAATAGGGAACCCATCAACAACAATAAGAGGATTAGAAGATCCAGAAAGTGAACCCTGTCCCCTAATAACAATATTTATATTTCCATTCTCATCCATATCGTTTGCCACACCAGGGGCTAAACTAGAAATAGCAGAAGTAATATCAGAGACTGGCTTCTTACTAAGAAACTCCTCACCCACCTTTGCGTAAGCACCAGTAGCTCGCTCCTTAGATATTGTTTGAAAACCAGTAACAACAACCTCATCCATTGTCTCTGCGTCTTCAACAAGAACAATATTTAAAACAGATTGTCCTTTATAAGTAATCACTTGAGTCTTCATTCCAATGAAAGAAAACTCAATCATTTTATTCTTTGCATCAGAAACATTCAATGAATACATTCCATCAATATCAGTAGACGTACCAATAGTCGTACCTTTTATAAAAACAGAGACCCCGGGTAATGGTACACCTGTTTTATCTTTAATTATTCCCTTAAGCAATTTCTCCTCTTGCTCAATTTGTTTCTCTTTAGGAGTGATTATCACAAGATTTGATTTATACTCAACATCATAATCATTACCTAGAATCTGCTGCATCAGCTTAGAAAGATTGACATTCTCAGCTTTCACAGTGATTTTCTTATTCACATCAAGAAATATGCTACTATAAAAGAAATCATAATCAGTTTGAGAACTAATATCTTCAAAAACCGATGATAATGTCTCTTCATTCACATCCAAACTCACTTTCACGTTCTGCGAAAATGACTTTGCACTTGTTTGAAGCATAAAGAAAATCATAATAAAAAAAGTCAACCTCATAGCTAAACTTGGTTTACATTGCATGAACTTTCTGCGCCTGCAATGGTCAATTGATTTTTTTTCCATAAATTTGTATCGTTAATAACGTTTATAAAAAGTTATATAATCTACTATTAGATTATATCTTATTTAGGGCATAGTGGTTGTTGGTAGCAACTACTATGCTTTTTTATTTATCTATATGTACATACTTATCTTTTACCTCTATTTTTGTTTTACTTACCTTTTCAATTATCCTCATTGTCTCTTCTAGACTACTACTCTTATTTATTACTCCAGTAAAAGGGAAACTTTTTATCTTTTTATCAAGAAAAACAACATCCACATTATACCAACGTTCAATCTGTATCATCACACTCTCCAAAGTCATATCATTAAAATAGAACTTACCCTTAACCCAACTTACAAACTCTTTAATATTTACTCTTTTCTTTTTTATTCCATTAGAATTAAACACTGCTTGTTCATTAGGTTTTATCGTAATAGACTGTTTAGTATTTTTAGTATTTATAATCTTAACAGACCCATTAACCAAAGTTGTTTTAATATCTTTATTCTCAGGATATGAATTTATATTAAAGACTGTACCTAGCACTTCAACATTCATATTATTCACTTCAACAATAAAGGGCTTAGACTTATTTTCAGCAACCTGAAAAAAAGCTTCGCCCTTTAAAAATACTTTACGATTATTACCAATAAAATGAATAGGAAACCTTAATGAACTTTGAGAATTCAACCTTACATCTGTCCCATCAGAAAGAGTTATAGAATATTCACCTCCCTTAGGCACACTAATTATATTATACTCAAGTTTTCTAAGCTCACTCCTTTTAGTCTGGTATGTAAGGGAGTTTTTTGAATTAGTAACAATATCTACATCAGTATCCTTTATAGAAACTCCTTTGTTCATTTGAGAAAGATCAACCTTTCTACCATTTGACAAAGTAAGTTCAGCAATATCGTGTTCATTCTTTAATAATGGAGCATTATTAGCTAATTGCGGTTCCTTTAATGGAGTATTCTGGTCTAAAATGTAAAATGTGGCAAAAGAAATAATAATAACACCTACTATAGCGACGGCATATCTAAAAGGAGTAAAAATATTAATAAAAGTGTTTTTTTTAGGAGGTATTGAAGATTGTATCTCTCCCCATATTTTATCAAAATCAGGTTTTGATTTTTTAGCTTGCTGTTTTATATCTAATAAAGATTTCTTTAGAAGTATTAACTCTTCCCTTGAATAATTCTTCAAGATCTCATCAGTCTTCGTGGAATTATTTAATAAATCCCATATATCTCTTTCTATTTTATTATTTTCTTTCATATAAAAAGTGCCGTTTTATATACAAAGACACTTGAGGTAACAAAAAGGGTGTAAAAGAATTAGAAAATATTTTAAAAATTATCTAAAAGTTGAGAAATAACGACATAAAGCAATATATTATCAGGACTAACAGACCCTCTTATCCTTTTATATGCAATCTTCTTATGCATCTTAACTGTATTAATAGAAATATCTAATTCCTCGGCTATCTCATGCTGCTTCATTCCTACCACACAACTCAGTACAAAAATCTTTCTACATTGTTCAGGAAGTTTATCTATAGCAATATTTACTTCATCGATTAAAGCACTAATCTCATCACTAGAGGGAGTCTCTATACTATTCTCATATGCCAATGCATCCTCAAATTGCCTTTTAACTTTTTCATGCCTTAAATAATTCAAACAATTATTTATCGTTGCCTTATGTAAATAGTATTTTAAAGAGGTCTCCACAGATAGCTTTGACTTATTCTCCCAAAGCTTAGTAAATATCTTTTGAGTCATATCTTCAGATTCTTCTTTATTCTTCAGATATCCCAATGCCACATAATAGACATCTTCTGAATACTTATTATAGATAGACTCAAATGAAGCTTTATCTCCTTTCTTAAGATTCTCTATTATAAAGAGGTCTCTATTCATACACGTAAAGCCAAATATTTAGATTTGATTTATTAATATGCATCAAATATATAAAATTTAAATAAACATGAAAGTTTTCTCTCTTACTCTATCACTCCTCACACAACACCTATAAACATTGAATATACACACAAATTAATAATACATAATATTATTGTGCTAAAAAATAAATACTGTCTTAATTTAGATTTTTTAACAATAGAATAGTTAAAACACCTACATCTTATAAATAAATATGCAAAAAAAGCGTACCCTAAATGGATACGCTTTATTTATATTTTTATCTTCTACTACTTCTGTAGAACCTCTTTCATAGAATCTAGAAAGGAATACTTAGGTACATCTATATTCAACACAAGACATCTAAAATGCTCTGCAAGGATTTCCTCAGGATGAATATTATAATTAGTATTATCACCAATAAGCTCTACAAGATTAGAAGCATCATTATAATCTTTATATATAGGAGCTTCATTATTTAATATAGCCATCTTATTACTTGCATCTCCCTCTACAAGAAGTAAAGATTGTTTCAAGTAATGAAAGAAAGAACCTCCCTCGTATACTCTATTAGCATAAGTCACAAAAACAACATCTTGCTGCTTACCGTCAATCTGAACACTCAAACAATGCTCCAAAGTAGGTGCATCTGGATTAGTAATTCTCTTAGCTTGATACTCAGCAGGAAGAGTAATCTCTTTACACTTCTCAAAATTAATAGTCTTATACAACTCATCTCTCTTACTAGGATTAGCTCTAGTATAGATATGGAACAACTCATGAGTAAAAAGATTCTGACTAGCAGTAGAACTCAAAACAATAAAGTCAGAACGAGTATATCCACCTGCATCACCCTCTTCGTGTAAACTAGTCTTAACTAACTTAATATACTTAGGCAAATCAAGCTTCAATCCAAGAGCCTTAATTTTAGTAGCAACAGCATTAATATTAGTCATCATACCAGTAATCTCAGCCTCAGTCCAAGCCTTAGCCTCAGAAGCAGCATTCTTAAGATAATCCGCCTCAGTAGAAGAACTCAAATCTTGAGTCTTAGCTTGAATATCGAAAAGAGATAAACCTTTTGTATACACATCAGACTGTCCTAAAAGCTTAGCTGATTCCTCTTGAGAAGAAAAGACAATCTCAGTCTCTCCTATAAATGGATATTTAGCTGAACTATCAACCTTCTTAATCTTATCTTCCTTACAGCCCATAAAAACTGCCACTCCTACTATAAATAGTAATACTCTTCTTATCATTTCTTGTTAGTTTAAATTATTTCTGGGCGCAAATATAGTTCTTTGGTTTATTGTTACCACATTTATTTACTCTTTACCTCTGACCGCTCTTACTAATTTAGCAGCTCTCTCAAGCATAACATCATACAATTCACAAATAATCATACCACTAAGGATTAATAATCCCCCCACTACAATCTTAGAGGTAATCTCCTCTTGAAGAACAATAAAAGCTGTTATTGCAGCAAATAAAGGTTCAAGAGAAAAGATTATAGCAGTAGAAGTAGCAGTAAGAAACTGTTGATAATGATTCTGAACAGTATACATAAAAGTCGTTGCAAGCAAAGCACAAAAGGCTATTCCCTGCCATTCTATATAAGAACTTGGTATCGATATTCCCTCACTACTAACACCTAGAACAAATGCAAAGATTGCAACAACAACTAATTGTACTAGAGTTAACAAAATAGAATCATGTTTACCAGATTCCCTAGAAACCATATACACATAAACTGCAAAAGCAAATGCACAAGCAAAGACCCACCAGTCACCAACGTTCAGTGACAGACTCTCATTAAGTGTGATTAAAGCCAAGCCAGCAGTAGACAAAACCACAGCAATAACAGTAGCTCTATTTGGCCACACTCTATCCATCATCGACACTATCAAAGGAACAAGAACAACAGATAAACCAGTAATAAAACCAGCATTAGAAGCCGTTGTATACTTAACACCTATAGTCTGGGTAACAAAGCCAATACATAATGGAATAGACAATAATACTCCCTTATAAATAACATCTACATTAATCTTAGCTAATCGTTTATAAAAGACTATAGCTAGTGAAAGAGCAGCCAAAGCAAAACGATAAAATAAAAAACTTGCTACATTTAAAGTCTCAACTGCCTCCTTTATAAATACAAAGGTCATGCCCCAAAATATTGTACCAATTACTAAAAGTAATATCCCTTGCTGTTTCTGTGATATATTTCTCATCTATTCATTTATTAACTGCATGCACTTCTCGAGCACAGCATCTTTATCTTCGATTAACTGTTTAGGAGTCTGGTGTACCTTATAATGCGGACGAGTCCCTGTTCCTCTAGGAAATAACTGTTGATCCACATCCTGCTCATTTATTACAGTAAAGATTGAAAACTGCAATCCTGAATATGGTAATCTATATATTAAAGGGATAGAACCTGTATGACGATAATAACCTCCACCTGTCTCTTCGCCGACAAAGATAGCATCTGATTTATCTCTCACAAGAGCACTAAACAATCCACCACCAGAAAAAACATTACCACTAGTCATAATATATACCTGGCCCTTAAAAGAATTCTTCTTAGGCTTCTTCTTTATTACATTCTTCTCCTTTAGATAAAACAAACCATCTTCAGCAGGAGTCTTTCCAAACTCTTTCTCACACTCCTCCTTCATCATCTTAGACATATCATCACCAGTCATATCATCATCTACACCTATCATATCCTTAAGATGATCAGAAATATATTCAGGATAGATTAATAAATTAGTAGTCTTAAGCTGTCTAAACTTATTCTCTTTAAAAGGTTTCTTTATTAGATAAGAAGCAAGCTCCATATCATTACCATCATTACCACCAGTATTCTCTCTAATATCAATGATAAGATTCTTTACTCCTGATTTCTTAAGCTTCTTAAAAGATCTCTTTAGAAACTTAAAATACTTTCTTGTCAATTTCTTTGTCTCTGTTGAAAAAGAATTCACTGTAAGAACAGCAGTATTATTATCAATTATCTTCAGACTATATATATCATCAAAAGTTGGCTCTTTAACCTCCATATACTTTTGAGGAATATTATTCACATCAACCACCTTAACAGTCTTTATACATTCCTTCTGACTATTATAATCAACATAGTTAACAGTGTACTCACTATTCTTACCTAGTAGATAATACAGATACATTATAAACTCCTGTTCAAGTTGTCTATATTTAAAGGTTGTATTATATCCATCAGAACTAATTAGTCTAAAAGACTCATCCACAATATCCTTAACTGATGTACCATTAATCTTAAGAATCTGTGAACCAGCAGGAATATCGCACAAAGACTCTTTAATAAATAGATTCTCTCCCAAGAACCTCATTTTAGCAGGAAAAATACTACTGACTAACTCCTCTGTCTCCTTCTCACTCAAGGAGTAATAGACACTAGAATGTCCACAATTAATACTCGTATGAATATTTGCTAGAATCTTATAATACTCCATTAAAGAATTTACACTCTCTATCTTCTTACTAGCCTCTTTAAAAAGTTCATCAAATTGCTCCTCTGATGTATATAGATTCAATCCTGAATGAGAATTCTCAATGATTTCTCTATACACCTTTAACTCATACCTAAGACTATCAACATTTATTTTCTGAGCACTAGTAGAAAACAGTGTAGACAAACCTATTGTAATAACTAATAATAATCTTCTCATCTCATTTGTTTTTGGTTACACAACAAACATAGCACGAGAAGAGAAAGAATAAGTCCAAGAAAGACTTAATGAGTCTCAAATAAGGTTAACCCGCTGAATATTAGATGTTAATTATTGTAGATTCATAGTGCGAAATTGCACGGGAGTAGTACTTGTAAACTTCTTAAAAGCATTATAAAAGGCCGCCTTAGAATTAAATCCAGCCTCATAACCAATAGCAAGAATAGAAAAATTCTCATATTTCTCATCAATAAGAATTCTCTTAGCCTCCTCTACTCTAAACTTATTAACGAAAGTATTAAAATTCTCATTGGTATTCTGATTTATAGCCTGTGAGATCTTTTTAATATTCATATTCATCTGAACAGACAACAAGGAAAGAGTAAAATCAGTATTTATATAAGGTTTCTCATCATTAAAAAACTTCACAATCTCAGAAAACAAAGGTGCTAAATTAAGTTCTGAATCCTCCAATTCATGTTCAGCTTGAGTAATAAGCATCATCTCTCTCTGCGACTGACGATAGCCACTCAGTCCCACCCAATAAATAAAAGCAACATTTAACAAAGACATTACAGAATTAAAGATAGTCTGTAAAACACCTGCTTCTATTGCAATAAAACTTAAGATAAAATGTACACTATAAAAGACAAGAATGAAATAAACAATCGAATTAATCCACAAAAGGACATTACCATCAAGTCTAGAATAATAATTCACAGCTCTCTTTCTATAATCCTTAAGCAGTAAAAGAATTAACACAATATAAACCAATGAATATAAAATTGCAGACAACTGATAAACAAAGAAGTACTTATTAAAGATCACAATCCCATCAATATCCCCCTTATAATCTAGCAACAAAAGAGTTAAAAGTCCTACAAACTCAAAAGCTGCAGGAATCATTAGTTTTACAATAGTCTTTCTAGAAATATCACCAACTAACTTTCTACAGTATATATACAGAAGCGGTAGATTAGCCATATAAAAATACAAGGGCAAGAAATAAGGAGAAACACTCCACTGATTATCTAAATCAAACAACATAGTAGGAATAAACTCCAAGACATAAGTAATCAAAAACAAGCCCAAGAATATAGAACTCTCACGATTCTTCTTAATCACAATAAGCAATACTCCCAGAATAATACCCTGGAATATTGCAAGTAAATCTAATATAGATAATAGCTCATTCATATTTGATATAAAACTACAAAAATATATGAAGTAAGCACAGCTCACCAACAATACATATACAAAAAAAGCGTACCATTAAGGGTACGCTTTTTCGTATATAGAAATAAAATATTATTCAATAAAAGTAAACATATCCTCTTTAGACTTTCTAACCTTAGGAAGATTAACCAACCAATCATTCTCTGCATCTCTACAACCAATAGTCATCAACACACAACTTCTTAGTCCCTTATCTCTAAGATTAAGAATATCATCAAGAGAATCAGAATCGAAGCCTTCCATAGGAGTACTATCAACCTCTTGAAGAGCAGCGGCAGCTAGAGCTTGCCCTAAAGCAATATAAGCCTGTTTAGCCGCATGGTTAAAGTTATACTCAGCCTCTCTCTGTGGATAAGAATGTAACAACAACTTACGATAATCCTCCCAACCCTCATTCTTAAAGCCACGAATCTCATTAGTAAGATCAAACATCTTATTAATACGCTCCTCAGTATAAGTATCCCAAGCAGCAAAAACCAACAAATGAGAACAATCAGTAATAACTGGCTGATTCCACGCAATAGCTCTAATACGCTTCTTTATTTCAGGATTAGTAATAACAAAAACCTCAAAAGGTTGTAAACCACTAGAAGTAGGTGCAAGAGAGATAGCCTCTAATATATTATCTACCTTATCTTGAGAAACCTTCTCACCTGTCATAGCCTTAGTAGCATAACGCCACCTTAATTTATCCAATAACTCCATATCTTAATATTTTAATTTGTATCGCAAGAGATATAAATTTACAAATAAAAATTTAGAATTGTATCAGAACTCACAAAAAAAGAAGCGTACCCTAAAGCACGCTTCGAATATCATAAATAAGGATTATTAATTAATCCTCAGCATCTTCAAATTCATTCTCATCATCATAAATAGCAGAAGGACGACCAAGTAAAGAAATAATCTTACCTGAGAACAGACCTGAAAGAGCAGCAACCACGATAGTCACAACAACACCTAAAGTCTGAGCACCAGCATCGATACCATCAATAACGAGAATAGCCACTAAACCACCGAAAATACCAGGAAGACCATGTAAGTTAGTCACAC
>Ga0193952_1000478_pt1 | contig 16827 bp, 24 predicted proteins | sample BB_3_MG_FD_140368 | JGI IMG/M metagenome (GOLD analysis project Ga0193952, IMG submission 140368) | Microbial mat bacterial communities from the Broadkill River, Lewes, Delaware, United States - BB_3_MG | ecosystem: Environmental > Aquatic > Freshwater > River > Microbial mats | place: USA... | reverse complement strand
CTCTTTTTCGCGTTCCTCCGACTTGATTTCAGCGGCAAGGTCGGCAACGCACGCCGCGAACTCGTACACATATTGATTCAGGTCGTCGTCACCATCCAGCTGTGGCTTGAGCTCAAACCCGTTCGCCAGAGCCAGCGCCTTGATGTCATGATTTTGCATTTTTCTTACCTCTTCCTGTGATTATGAAGCGAGCGGCAATTAGGCCGCCCACTACTGATACGCCCGCCACCATCACCACGGCAGTTAGCCAGCCGGTTACAAAGCACCCAAATCCAATCATGATTTCCGCCCCGTTGCGTACTCCATGAACTCCAGAAAATCCCATCCCAGCTTCTTGCAGTTGTCGCAAGCGAGGGCAATGCTTTGATTCCTTCGCATGAACCAGCGGTTTGCGGTTTGAGCTGAAACTGCGCAAATGCCAGCAACCTGGCGTTGCGTCTGTTTGTGTTTTTCGGCCATTCGGCGATATGCCAGGCCGGTGTTTATTTCCATTTTTCGTCTCGCTTTCTGTTGATTTGTTCAAACTATATATGTACTATGTAGACAAATCAACAAGAAAAGGACAGGAAAATGACTAACGAAGACCATGCGCTTAGCCAGCAAGAAGCGGCCGACATAGCCGAAGAGAAGCGTGAGCTTGAGGCGCAGAAAATTACCGACTTGGTGCTGTCTGGCCACAGCGTGAGCGGCATCACAAATAAAGGCGCTCTCGATGCGTTCATCAGCAACATGAACCCGGAAGAGGTCGATGAATTGCTTGAGCGCCTTGCTCGCTACGTGTCCACTGATAAAAAACTGCAGGCCATGCTTGAGCCGGTGGTGATGGCGGCAGCTCTTGAAGCGGTTGCTGGAAATTTTTTCAACGAGTGTGAATAAGAGGCGGGATAATGAGCACAACAATCGAGACAATCCATGCGGTCGAGTCCGACTTTAAGTCATTGTCCTCTGTGTCAAACCGGGTGGCGTGGCGGGAAGAATCAGAATTTGCACTGCAGGCATTCAACCGCAATTCGACACTCTGGGAGTGCAACCCAGTTTCTGTTCAGGAGTCAATCAAAAATGTTGCAACGATTGGCCTTAGTCTCAACCCGGCTCTTGGTTATGCGTACCTTGTCCCCGAATCGATAAAAATCGGCACAAGCTGGGTGAAAGTTTGTCAGCTAAGGCTGTCGTTTCAGGGATTGCTAAAACTGGCCACTGACTCTGGGGCGATTAAACTGGCGAAAGCTGAGATCGTCCGAAGCGGTGACGAATTTTCATACAATGGCCCAATGGAGATGCCAAGCCATAAAATCAGCAATCCGTTTGATGATGCAGCAAGAGGCGAGCCTGTCGGTGTCTACTGCATTGCAATAACTCATGAGGATAGGGTGATTGTTGACATTATGAGCTGGTCTGAGGTTGGAGAGATTGAGGCAGCTGCAAAAACAAAGGCCGTATGGAGGAGCTGGAAGAATGAGATGGCGAAAAAAGCCATCATTAAGCGGGCGTACAAGCAGTGGCCAAAAACCCCTCAGGCGGAATTGCTAGGAAAGGCAATAGCAATCATTAATGAGTCAGAGGGTAGCGAAGACAATCCGGCAATGAACCAGGAAACCGCCGACGAGATCTTGCAGCTCATGGCAATTACTGGAGCTGGTGACGAAAAGTTAACAAGATTCTGCAGCCAGGAATCAGGCATTAAGCTCGATAACTGGACTGATGCAAACCAAGAGTGTGGGGATAAGGTTTTGATCATGCTTAAGCAGCGACAGGAGACAATTGCAAATGCAAATTCTTGACGTCGCCCAAGGCTCGCAAGAATGGCACGAGGCCCGTCTGGGTCTCGTTACTGCCAGCCGGTTCAGAGATGTTCTGACGCAGCCGCGAGCCAAGAAAGACCAGGAGGCGGGCAAGTTGTCAGAGGTGGCCATGTCATACCTGTGCGAGCTGGTGGCTGAAACACTGACCGGCGAACACCGAAGCGCAAGCGCGGCCGCACTGGACTGGGGGCATGAAAACGAGCCTCTGGCCCGGCTTGAGTATGAGTTGACCTGTGGTGTTGATGTTACCGAGACCGGCATTGTAATTCATGATAACGGCTTGATTGGTGCTTCGTCCGATGGCTTTATTGGCGGTGATGGGGCTATTGAAATCAAGTGTCCGTACAATCCGGCAGTGCATCTAAAGACCGTCCTGTCTGGCGAAATGCCGAAGGAGCACATCCCGCAGGTGCAGGGCAATCTCTGGCTTGCTGAGCGTGATTGGTGTGATTTTATAAGCTTTGACCCACGAATACCGCAAGGCAGCAAAGCGCGTCTTTTCGTCGTCCGCGTGCATCGTGATGACGATTACATCAAAATGCTATCAGAGCGGGTTCTGGCATTCGCCGAACTGGTAGAATCAAAAGTCGAATTGATCAAGTAATTCAACCAAAGCCCTGCATAGCGGGGCATAATACTGGAGCAAGAAATGGGTCACACAGTAACTGGCAAGCTGAATAAATCTGCAAATCAATTTCAGGCCGGGGAGTCAACCGGGTTTGGATTGCGCCTTGGTGTTAAATTCCGAAACCGTGAAACTGGAGAGGATGAATGGACGAACTACGAAGCGGCTGTCTTTGCAAAGTCGCCGAATCAGATTGCGTTTTATCAGTCGGCCCTTGTTGAAGGGGCTATTGTCTCCCTGACGTGCGAATCACTGCAGATAAAGCAGTTTCAGGGCCAAAATGGATTAAGCTTGAGCCTGTCGATGAATAACGCAAACCTTGAGTATGTGCATAATCCACAGAGTCAGCAAGGGTATCAGCAGCAACCCCAATACCAACAACCACAGCAGCATGCTCAGCCTGGGTATCAACAACCAGCACAGGGCGGATACCAGCAACCATCAGCGCAACAGCCACCGCAGCAGTACGCCCAGCAACCACCGCACGGGCAGCCGCAAGGCGCGTACCAGGGTCGTTAAAGGAGGGTCGCAATGGAAATCAAGGTGGATGGCGTCACAGTTGAGATTGATGATGACGTGCTTGATATGTTTCACAGCATGACGCCACTGCAGCAAAATGTGGCCATCAACAAGCTGTCTGGCATGACAAACCGAGACTCATACACCAGAGGGGGTGGCACGGCAAAATCGACAAGCTCAGTGGATGTTTGCGCATCTGGACTGTTAAGCAACCCGAAGGTCAAGAGCTTTATTCAGCGCGCGCGTACTCTGAGGTTCTCGCAGCACATCATGACCAAAGATGAGATGGGGGCCAGACTGACAGACCTTGCCCGCACTGAGGTTCGTGACATCGTCGATTTTGTGGATGCCCCGGAAACAGAGCAAACGATGTGGCGAATCAAGCCTGATGGTGAGATGGGTGGTGCAGGTCATGCTGCTATCAGTGAGATTGTGGCGGGTCGTGATGGGATTAAATTCAAAATCCACGACCAGCGAGCGGCAATGAAGCAACTGGCCCAACTGTACGGGTATGAGCAGCCGCAGCGAATCGAGGTTGAACAGGTCAAAAGTCTTGACGACCTTTACGACTCGTTTGAATCTGACAACGACAATGAAGCCGAAACTTAATCCAAAACTACGGTCATTCTGGAGAACCCGCGCAAGAAACCGGGTACTCCATGGTGGTCGATCTTCTTCAAAGTCCTGGGATGCAGCCGGTACTGCCGTCATGTTTGCCAGAATGTGCCGGATAAGGGTCTTGTGTACCAGGCAGTTTCAAAACAAAATTACGGAATCTGTCTATACGCTGCTGAAAATCCAGATAGAACGGTTCGGCCTGCAAGATGAGTTCGACATCCTCAACAACTCAATTCGGCATAAAAAAACCGGTTCTGAGTTTTTGTTCTATGGCCTCTGGCGACATATCGATGAGATAAAATCGCTCGAGTCGATTGATATATGCTGGATCGAAGAGGCTCACAACCTAACCGAATTTCAATGGGAGATTCTTGAGCCGACAGTTCGTAAACAAGGTTCTCAATTCTGGATTATCTTCAATCCGGGATTTGCCACTGATTTTGTTTATCGTCGATTTGTAGCCAGCCCCCCTCCTGACACTCTCGTTCAGCAGATCAACTACACAGACAACCCGTTCCTGTCCGGTACAATCCTGAAGGTGATTGATGCCAAGAAGAGCGAGGATTTTGAGGAATTTCAGCACGTTTATCTTGGTGTTCCTCGCGACTCTGACACGTCCAGTGTAATTAGGCGCTCCTGGATAATGTCGGCCATTGATGCCCATAAGGTCATCACTCCCGCATCCGGCTCTTGGTCTGGTATTGGAGTTGTCGGCTATGATGTTGCTGATGACGGGGATGATAAAAACGCAACAACTGCAATGAATGGCTCCGTGTGCATCGACCTCGATGAATGGTCAGGTGGTGCTGACGAGCTGTTTGAATCGGCAATGAGAGTGCGAAAAACCGCATTGCGAACCGGCTCTAAATCAATTGGCTACGACTCCATAGGCGTTGGTGCTGGCACGGGGTCGCACCTAAACAACTGCGATGAGCCGTTTCGTGCCCATTGGCGGTTTAATGCCGGTGCCGGTGTTGCAAGGCCAGGCTCTAAGTATCGTGACACTAAATTGGACAACCGTGAGTATTTTTCAAACCTAAAGGCTCAGGCGTGGTGGGATGTATCGCAGAGGTTTTTGAATACGCACCTTGCTATAACAAAAGGGCGAAGTTTTCCGGCTGACAGAATGATTAGCTTGTCGTCTGATTGTGATGCCAGACTACTGGATAGGCTGGTTGATGAACTTAGCGTAGTGAGAAAAGACGAAGACACGCAGGGTCGGAACAAAGTTGAATCCAAGAAAGACCTCGACAAGCGTGAGGTGAAATCGCCAAATATTGCGGATTCATTTATCATTGCAAACAGTCGTGGGCTTGTTGGCGCTAGTGCGTCAATACGTGACATGCTATAAAACCTGGAGGCCATATGCCGCTTGAAATTGGCAAAACCTATGCGCTCGGTTACGGGATTGGGCGTGTAAAAATAGTTGGGAGTGACGCGGTGGGCGAATTATGAAAGGCTCGCAAGTTGATGGTCTGGTTAATGTCGCATCGGGACTGGGCACTGAAAAATCAAAGCGCAGCCATAATCATTTTGCGTTTGACATGCTCAACTCGTGGCGCGACCTCGAAGCCGCGTATCAGTCAAACTGGATTGCTAAGCGCATTTGCGACATCCCTGCTGAGGATTCAACGCGAGAGTGGCGGCGAATAAAGGCCGACGGGGCCGAGGCCATCGAAGACGCTGAAAAGGCGCTGGGTGTGCGGCATCACGTACTGGACGCATTACGCTGGTCACGACTGTACGGTGGTGCTGGCATCCTCATGGTTACAGACCAAGACATGGAAAAACCATTGCGACCTGATGCTATCCGGCGCGGTGGCCTGAAGCGCCTGATTGTGTTCGATCGCTGGGATATGTCGCCTGACTCAATCAATTCGTGGGACATCCTCGCGCCCAACTACCTGCAGCCTGATTTTTATCGAATCCGGGCAGGTACGCAGCGTATTCACTGGACTCATTTTGCGCTATTCCGTGGCATGCCACTGCCGAAGCGGTGGATGGAGCACACACAGGGTTGGGGTGACTCATATCTCAGGAGTTGCATTGCCGATGTGATGGATACAGTGGCTGCTAAAGACGGAATTGCAGAGTTGATGCAAGAAGCCAATATCGACGTGCTGCAGCGCCAAGAGCTTTCTGACGAGCTGGCATCTGATCAAGATGAGCAAATCATCAAACGCTACCAACTTTTCAGCCAGATGAAATCGTCAATCAACATGGCATTGCTGGATGGTAGTGAGGAACTGCAGCGCCACACACTTAGCTTGTCTGGTGTTGCTCCAATCATTGAACAGTTCATGACGTGGATTAGCGCCGCTTCTCGCATGCCAGTTACTAAATTGTTTGGCACGTCGGCTAAAGGCATGAGTGCCACAGGTGAGGGTGACGAACAGAATTACAACCAGACGCTACGCAGCATCCAGTCATGCGACATTGACCCGCCGCTACGCGTGCTAGATGAAGTCATGGTTCGTTCCGCTTTGGGGAGTTTCCCCGAGTCATACGACTATGAGTGGAACCCGCTCGACACCCCGAACACGTTGGAGGTTGCCCAGGCCAGGCATCTTGATGCCCAGCGTCACCAAATGTATTTGGATTCCGATGTAGCAACGCGACCGCAGGTAATGCGCGAACTGCAAAGCAATGAGGTTTATCAGTACGACCCGGAAGAGCTGGACGAACTGGAAAAACTGGATGACTCCGGCCTGATTGAACCACAGCCTGACGATGATGAGACGAGAGAGCGTTATCAGGCCATGGCCGAAGCTGGTCTTAGTGAAGCCGAGATACTGAAGCGGCTATGAGCGTACCGACTACCAGCGAACAGCTTGCGCAGCAACAACTGGAACAGGCGCAGAAAACCGGGTCAATGAGGCGCAATCCGAAGCCGGTAAAGGCATCTGCTCGCTCTGGCATCACATACAATGCCGAGCTACAGAGGATGATTCGGGCGATAAGGTCGGACATCAATAGCCAGATTGTCCCGCTGCTTCGCCGGTCTGAGCCTGAGTATGTTGCCGATTCCGTCACTGATGACGTATTGGCCCTGCTTCAGCTAATCATAAATAAATGGTCGTCACCAGGGGTCAGGCAGGCTGGTGACTTGCTGGCCCGCCAGTTTGTCACAACAGCAGACCGCATTAATCTGGATAGGATGCAACGCTCGCTCGGTGTGCAGATATTCCAATCCCCGCAGCTCAATGACTACCTGACGTTGGCGACGACTGAAAACGTAAATCTCATCCGCTCAATCTCATCTCAGTATCTTGGCCAAGTCGAATCAATTGTCATCACGAACATGCGCGCAGGCAATCGCTCTACTGATATCGTCAAGCTGCTTTCGCGGCAGTTCGGTGTTACGTCACGTCGGGCTAAATTCATAGCACGAGACCAGACCTTAAAAATCAACGGCGATCTGACGAAGCGGCGACAGATAGATGCCGGGTTTGAATATTTTCAATGGATGGATTCGGACGACGAAAAAGTAAGGGATAGGCACACAGAGCTGGCCAATAAGGTAACTGCATACGGCATGGGGGTTTATCGATGGGATAACCCACCTCTGTCAGACAGTGGCCAGAGGATAACGCCGGGTCAGGATTTTCAGTGCCGATGCAACGCCAGACCAGTGAGCAGTCGCGAAGTCGAGGCAAACGTGAAGGCTGGAAGAACCCGGCCCGGTGTCTTGAGGTAGAATGACCGACACGACTGAAGCCATACCTTAGCAGCTTGCAATGATTACAAACCACAAATAAACTATTGACATGCCTATTTTATTTGATCGTCAAACATACACAATTGCTGGCTCTTCTCGGCGAGAGAGGACACCTGACGGCTATCTGCGCGTTCCGGGCTTCGCCGCGCGAACCGGTATTCAGCAGTATCTGGCACGTGAGCTGGATTTGACTGACCGCAACCCTACCGAGCTGGTCAACGTCTACCGCCCTGATGATGAGGTTTTTAAACCCGACTCGCTGGCGTCATACAATGCCATGGACGCAACGAACGACCACCCCACCGAACTGGTCAACGCCGACACGTACAAAGCCGTTACCGTCGGAACCGTGGCCAGCGAAGGGCGTCAAGTTGGGGATTTTGTCGAAGTCGATTTGCTGATCAAAGACGCCCAGGCCATCGCCGATGTGGAAGCCGGAAAAGTCCAGCTATCCGCCGGGTATGAAGCGGATTTTGTGCCAGAGCGCGGAACGACGACCGACGGCCAGCCCTACGAATTTGTACAGCGCAATATCCGCATTAATCATGTTGCGCTGGTTAAACGAGCACGAGCAGGCGCACAAGCCCGTCTGCATGACAATAGCCCGACAATTGGAGGCAATATGCCACGGGTAATTTTAGATGACGGGACGGGTGTCGAGGTTGCTGATGACGCAACTGCAACACTGATTAGCTCTCGCATTACAGCACTGCAAGCCAAAGTCAGCGACGCCGAATCTAAGGCTGAAAAGGCCGAAATGAACATGGAAAAGACCAAGGCCGAAAAAGACGAAATTGAAGAAAAGCTGGAAGAAGCCAAGAAGGCCTCTTCTGATGCTGCAATTGCTGAGCGCGTCAAGGCCGTGTCGTCCACACTGGAATCAGCCCGTCGCGTTGCCGGAGACTCGTTTGAGTGTGATTCCATGAGCCTTTCAGCCATTCAGCGTGCAGCTCTAATGGTCAAGCGAACCGCTATTGACTGGGCCGACAAATCTGATGTGTACGTACAGGCCGCTTTTGATGTTGCTCTTGAATCTGCAGACGCTGCGCCGGATAGCACTGTAAAGGCCCAGCACGCTCAGGTTGCACGAGATGCCGCGCCGAAGCCGGACGACAAAGAGCCAGAAAATCCGCGCAAAAAATACGCCGACTCAATCGAATCAGCTTGGAAGGGAGGTGCTGAGTAATGGCTGTACAAACAACATATAACACCGAACACGCTGCCGCATATGCGGGCATGCCTGCCGATGGACAACTGTGTAACACGGTTTCACGCCTGAACGCATCCGGCGCAACCATCGCATACGGACTGGGCGTTGTAACTGACACAACTGTGACAACCTCCGACGCCGCCACTGTGCCAACTGGTGCCAGCACTGCTGCACAGTTCAACGGCGTTGTGATGCGAGAGGTTAACCGCGCCTACGCTGATGGTGAGACATTCGGCGCGCTCAATGAGCGTGATATGACAGTAATCAACCAAGGCGTTGTCTGGGTTGAGGTACTGGACACTGTCGCTAAAGACGCTCCTGTGTATCTCCGCGTTGGTGCGACCGGCAACGGTAAATTCTCCGGCGTGGTCGGCTCCGGTGCAACTCTTGGTGTGCTGATCCCTGATGCCAAATTTGTCTCCGGCGGTGAAGCTGGCGATCTGGTGAAAATTTCTCTGGGCTTGGGAGGCTAACAGATGAAACGTAAAAATCTGACAGTTGCGCTGGATGCCGCGACTACTGAAATGCTGAACCTGAGCGACGGTGCCAGTGTTTCGTTTAACGATGGCCTGCCAACAATGGATGACGGCCTGGCGTTTTACATCAGCCAACTGTCCAGTCTGGAATCACGTGTTTACGAAACAAAATATCGTAACATCGTTTACCAAGAGCTTATCCCGATTGATACTTCAGACCCCGAGTGGGTCGAGAGTGTTGATTATGTCAGCTATGACGCCGTTACGTCTGGTAAATTCATCGGCTCAAATGCCCGTGACCTGCCAGAGTCTGACGTCAATTACGACAAGACGACCATTCCGGTATTTTACGGCGGCAACCAGTACTCCTACAGTCTGGATGAGCTGCGCAAGTCGCAGGCTCTTCAGCGCGGTGTGGATGTAACGAAAGCCAACGCCTCTCGTCGAGGCTTTGAAGAGCATGCACAGCGTGTTGCTTTCCATGGTGATGCGGCTCGCGGCGTTACTGGCCTGTTTAATAACGCAAACGTCCAACTCGACACGTCCACGGTCAACTGGGACACGGCCACAGGTCAGGAGATCGTCGCTGACTGTAACGCCCTGCTGTCGAAAATCTGGATCAACTCGAAAGAAACCCACGTCCCCGGTCGCCTGTTGCTGCCGTCCAGCCGCTGGGCCGTGCTTACCAGCAAGCGAATGGCTGATGGCACCGATACGACCGTGCTGCAGTTTTTGATCAAAAACAACTTGTACACCGATGTCACCGGCCAGCCGCTGGAAGTTCGACCAAATCTTGAGCTTAATAGCTCTGGCGTCGGCGGCACTGAACGCATGATGGCCATGGAAGTGAATGACGAAAACTTTGGCATGAAGATGCCAATCCCGTGGCGTTCAATCGCTCCACAGTCTGAAGGTCTGCGCGTGAAGGTGCCTGCTGAATACAAATTTGGCGGTGTATTCTTCCGCTACCCAGGCTGCGCCGCATACCGCGACTTCCTTTAATTTGACACCGGGCAGGGACGCCCAATAACTGAGCAAATCGAATGAAACTCAAGAATCTGACAAAACACCTGATCACGATTAACGCCCCGCAAGAGGTGGCGAGTGATTACGTCAAGCCCGGTCAGGCTTACGACCTAATGCCAGCCGGTGAGGCTGTTGAGGTTCCGGACGAGCTGTTTTCTGGTGATTCCGGTTTTAAAATCAAGGGCTACGTCAATAATCTCATCACCGCCGGAATGGTACAGGTTGTGACTGGTGAGCAGCCTGCCAGCATTGATGCCGCACTGGAAAAAACCGATTACAGCTCAATGAAGCCCGATGATCTGAGAAAAATCCTCGATAAGATGGGCGTTGAACATCGCCCGCAGTACAACGCAGAAAAATTAATCAAACTGATTCGCGAGAACTCATAATGCCAAACGTGACGTTGCCGCCAGAAACCTGGGTTGACCTATACGCTGTAAGTGGCGTCACTGTCGGCACTCAAATCGATGTTGTGAACATCACTCCGAATGATGCCCGCGTGGTCGAATCGGCAACCCAGCCAACCGGAAGCGATGATTTTATTCCGGTGTTGTTCAATGGCAACATCGCCAGAAACTCCACAGGGTCGGCTGGAGCATGGGCGCTCTGTGTTGGCGGCGGCGCTGTTGACGTGCGCGAGACAGCATAATGACCTTTCAGTCTATCCGGCCTGTGCGGGTATACGGCTTTGGGGCCATCGAACCTGTTGCCCGTAACTTCATCCGGTTTAAGTCGGCAGCTCAGCAGCACATAGCGCTTTCTGATCCGGTAGTGCTTTCTGGCGATTTTGAGTTTTCTTGTGACTTTACTCGGGAGTCTGGGGTGGCCGCTGGGGCTGTCATTGGTGATACTGGTGGTAATTTTATCAGGATATCATCAAGCGATGCCTATCAGTACATGATCGATGGCTCTTACTACAGCACTGGGGTGCTCGCGCCTACGGACGGAAGGCTTCATAATTTTAGGCTCGTGCGAACTGGAAGCACCGCAAAGATTTATGCAGATGGGGCTGAGGTCGATAGCAGGACTGTGACTACTGATGACTTTACAATCTCTGATATAGGCAGTCGCATTACTCACACATTCTACGCTGGCATCCTAGCCAACATGCAAGCATGGACAGGAGGTGACCGCGATACAGGAACGCTTGTCAATGAATGGCCGCTAGGCGATTCGCTTGAAGATGGGATCATCCGATCCACTACAGCTGTAGAAGGCCCTGAGATCGTTATCAATGGTGACTTTGATGGTATATCCGATTGGCTGTCAATGAGAGGCGCTTCATTATCCACAGATAGTGGACAATTGGTTGTGACTAATGGAGTTGCAGGTTTTGGCGGGGCGGTTCAGCCCATTACCCTGGAGGTCGGTCAGCAATATATAGTATCAGCGGACTATGAACATGTAGATGGATCCGGGTTTTTAATGATTTCAGGTTCAAGCAATCTGGGCAACCCACGTATGTTGGAGGTTGAGGTTGCGGTAGAGGATACCAAATTCATCCAAGTGTTTACCGCCACGCACGAAAGCGCATATGTTGGTGTTGCTCAGGGGAGCACTGCAACACCTGGGACTGTTGCTAAGTTCGGTGATATAACGATCAAAAAATTAATAGGCGGAACATACGGAACGGCTGTTAACATGGATTCATCAGACTCTGAACTGTTTGAATATGATTCAGATAACAGCTACTGGTTAGGCCCTGACCTTATAACTCAAGATGCGTGGGAAAACCCGGCGATTGCAGGAGTTCAGTGGAGCTTCAGCAGCGACAAGTGGACACTGAATGGCGACGGGGGTTTGAGCGTTCTATCAATTTTATTGAGCGGTGACCAGCCGGAGAACATGCGGGTATCTGGTTTTGTTGAGTCCATTACAGGCGTCGGACTTAGTGCCAGCTCTGCATCGCTACCTAAAACCCTCCTTGACTCCGTAGGTGGGTATTCTTTTGATATGACAAAAACCGAGGCATCGTCCCAGCTTTATAAGCGAGCGTCCGGGCCAGTCACAGCGACCATAACAAAGCCGTCGTTGCGCGAAATACTGGAGGTTGCATCATGAACAAATGGTGCATGCTCCCACTATCAGCCACCGGCCCTCTTGGTGAGTGGCTTAGTAATCGTCCGGCTAATATGCCGGGTAATGCCATGGACGGAACCAATGTCTTGCTGGTTATTACGCCTCCTAATGATGTGCTTTCAGCAGCAGATCGGGTAATCCATTTACCTACTGAAGCCGAACCGGCTGAACTGGTTGGTATTATCGGTGGCGAATTATTGAACGCTGGTAACGTCGTCCTGATCGGCAGTCCGGGGCAGTTTGAAGCGGCGTATCAGCGCTGGGAGTGGTGGGCGTGGTGTTCTACGCACGTCTATGAATCTGATGATGACTCGAAATTCCTTGAGTTGCTGGGTCGCAGCCCTCTTCCTGATGGAATAACCCGTGCTCAAGCGCGTGAGATGGTCAAGATGCAGATGCAGGTCTCGTCACAATGAAGATCAACGGATTAAATGGCTCGTCGTATGTGATTGATGAGTACCCAGATTTATCTGGTGTTCAGTATTCAATCCTGCGTAATGGAAGCACCCTGTCGTATGTTGGTAGTGCTACAGACTGGCGCTTTGTTGTGAACGGGCGGACGGTAAGTATTCGCGTGCCATTTGGCTTTGAGTGGGATGGTGCGTCCATTCCTGGCTTTGGCCAGTGGCTGGTTGGTCATCCGCTTGATAATGCTTTTCGAGTCCCTTCCCTGATTCATGATGCCGGGTATGCGGATCGAACTACGCGAGTGCTGCATGACGTTATATTTTTTCACACATTGCGGCAGGCTGGGGTTCCTCTTTGGAAGGCGTCGGTCATGTATGCCGCCGTCAGACTCGGCGGGCACGTGTATTATGCGTCTGAAACATCGCGCTTTTGGCGAATTGTAAAACGATTGATGGAACGGGGTTAGGTAATGACGGGCTTTGGTTATGTATCGGGTGTTAGTGGCTCCGACCCCCGCATTGACGGGACGCTGCAGCACTACGCAGACGTGTCATTAGTGATTAGCGAGTCGGACAATGTGACGGTATTAGTCACCGGCACGGGTGATGCCGAGCTTGTGCCGCCCACGGGCTATGCACTGGTATCTGGTTACACTGAGGCCGCGAAAGTCGGAAATCTGCTGTCTGTTTCTGGCGGCCAGTGCGTTGTTGGTACGCTACCGCCGGGCGACTGGGTCATTAAAGGTGATGGCTACCTCGATGTGTCCCACTCTGCAAACAACTCTCATGCCGGTGTTGCGTTTGGCATTACTCGCAACGCTGCAACCACCCTTACCCCTCGCACCGTCCATGGTCTGCTACCAAGCCAGGCTGACATAGCCAATTTGTGCGGGCGTGGAACAGTTACAGACATTCAGTCGGGTGATGCCATTGACGTGCGTGTAGCGAGTGACAACACCGGCACAATCAGCGCCCACTCTAGCAACGTCAATTTTGCGCTATTCAAGGTGCCATCATGACTGCTACTCCTGCTGAGTTTCGTGCCAAATACCCGCAATTTGACGCCTCCGGTTGGCCTGATTCTGTCGTAGAGCAGGCCCTGTGCGATGGTGATGCTGAGACTGGCGGCTCTGGGTGGGGTGTGTATGAGGACGCTTGCGGCAATTTTAAACAGCGCGGTCAGTTTGCATATGCTGCGCACTGGCTTAGTGTTACGTTTCCGACGGGTATTTCAGGAGTGACGCCGGGCGCAAGCCGAAACGCCGTTTCCAGCAAGTCTGTCGGTGATGAGTCGATTGGCTACGCAGTGGCTACACCTGTTGACTCAGGCACGTCGTGGCTAACGTCCACGCAGTTCGGGCAGCAGTTCATCAGGCTTCGCAGGCGCGCAGGAATGGGCGCTCGCGCTGTTTAGCTCGACATGATCAAAATAACATCACCTAACACTAGTGAGATAAAACGCGAGATTCAGAGGCTAATCAATGAGATTATCACTGATGAAATTGTCACTGTTGGCATCCATGAATCTGATGCTGAGCGCAATGAGCCTGGCGAGCCAAACAACGCAGAAATCGGCGCGGCTCATGAGTTTGGAGCACCAGGAATACCGATGAGACCATGGCTTGTGCCGGGTGTTGAGTCAGGAAATCGCGAGTACATTGATGCTGTGCGCCATGAAATCGAGTCGGGAAAGCAGCCACGCGAAGCCCTGCCGGTTGTCGGGGTTATTGCCGTGTCCAGTGTGCAGCAGTACATGACCGCGCTTCGCACCCCGCCGAACTCTCCCGAAACGATAGCGCGAAAGGGGTCATCAAACCCACTGATAGACACCGGCGAACTCAAATCATCAGTGACATTTGAAATTTCAGATAGGAGTGATTGAGGTGGGATTATCAATGCACGACTTCATGGACGACACGATGCGCAGCGTCACCGCGACGCGAACCCCGCAGGGGGGCACCCGAATCGATGGCCGGTGGGTAGACAACCCAGGCACGCCAACAACCCATGAAATCACGCTACAACCACTGAGCAGCAAGGCGAGAGAGTCGCTAGAGCGAGGCGGAGAGCGCATTGTTGACGGTAGGGTTATCTGGATCAATGACGGTACTGGCGGCAACATAGCACAGGCAGATCACTGGTCATTCCCCGGCACTGACGGGACGTTTCGGGCTGTCTCGATTGACCATCGCCCGTGGCGCTCCTACTGCAAAATCGTAGTCTCCCGGTTAGATGACTGATCAAATTGCAGGTATCATATCCCGATGACTAGAGATGAATTGTTTGACGTATTGCGGCCCATTATCCTGTCTGTTACAGGTGTTCCTGAGTGCATTTTGGCAGACCCGAACGCACCCGCGCCTGACGGTGAGTATGCATCGATAGAGCCTCACTATTCAGTCCGACAGCTCGGGCAGCCAAACGTCACGGATGTTTTTGATGAAGGCGCTTTGGTGATTGCAGAAACGGTTCGTCGTCAATTGCTGGCCGAATGCTCCGTGGATTTCTATCGTGGGAGTGACACACGACTTAGGGCCTCGCGCCTTATTAACTGTAATCGTCGAACTAGTGTTTCAACTGCCCTTCGCGCTGCTGGTGTTGGCTGGCACGACACCGGGCGCGTAAACAACCTGACTGCGTTACAATCAAATCAGATGGAACAGCGCAGTCAAATAAGCATATTCATTAAATACGTCGAGCTGGATACTCCTGAGAATATCAATAGCATTGAAGTTGGCAGTGTTGATGTTGTGTGGATTAAAAGACGCGTGATTAATAATGGCGATTTTATAGTAAATAACGGGGAGGTTTTAACAAATGGCTGACATAGAAATCGGAGAAACCCCGGTTCGGGATATTGAAGAAACCGATAAAATTATAGCTCGTGATGATTCTGGAGATATTGTCAGGATCAATGCAACAAGCCTTTCCTCAGTCGATGTTTTAAGTAGCGTTACTGGCGAGACTACTATTGATAATATCGATGTAATAACGTCGGTTGGGACTGTCAACGGTGCCAACACGTCAATACCAAGCAATCTGGAGGCTATTACAGTTGTTGGTGATGATGTATTTGCAATAGCGGATAACCAAAAGTTACTTAGATACTCAAGCAATCCAGACGACTCGCTCAATTATGTATCTGAGGCTGATACAAGTCTGGGCGCTATAGATAAGGGTCTTACATATAATTTTACAACAAGTGAAATGTATGTTTCCGAAGGTGAAACAGTTTATCTGATTGATATCAACACCGGAGTATTAACCTCCTTTATTACCGACCCGATAGGGGGTGAAGGCATAGGTGATATATGCTGGTATAACGATGAGCTACACATACTCTCAAACGAGTCAAATACTGTGGTTGTTTACAATCCTGCGACAAACATTAAAACAAGAGAGTACTCAATCGGTCTCACCGGGTCTGATAGGAGTCCATCTTTTGGGGTAAGCCAGCCTCGCTCATTTTGGATTGGTGATGAGGGGGCTATGCTGGCTGCAACCGCCACTCAGGATGTTACATCGTCAAATCTGTTTTTATTCAGCGGTGAATTTGAATCAATTATCAGCTATACGTTACTGTATGGCAGTACTAGTGATTTTAACATTGCAACTGCTCTGGCCCCGTCGGGAAATTGGGCTTACCGGAATCTGTTTAGCTCACTCTATACGCGAGAAATAACCACATCCACAATGTCAAAACTATCAAACACCGACATTGGATTACTTGCTGAGCCGGATGACGAATTAATCATTGATGGTAGCAACACGACAGTGCATCGAGTGATTGATGCCGATGCCAGTATTGTGAATAGCGTACTGACAGAGCCATCTGTTGGCAGTGAGATTGAGCGTGTTGTAAAAAACGGCGACAAGCTGGAAGTTGTCGATGCAAGTCGCGTATTATTAGCCTTCAGAACACCGTAGGGGTTTAAGAAATGCCATACAATATCGGGAATATCATTCCCATTAGTACGAAAATCAGCCCTTCCGGCCTGGGTTTCGCCAATTTTGCAAGCGCCACGCTGTTTGCGCCAGAGTCTGAGCTACCCGCTGGCTTTGCGGTGGATACGCGACGTCAGTATTCATCCATGCCGGAGCTGTCACAAGATTTCGGCTCAGGAACTGAAACATACCAAGCTGCCAACCGATGGCTTGGTGGTGTTCCGGCCATGGGGTCGCTGACTGTGTACGCAGTGGCCGACGCTGACGCCACATGGACTGACACGCTCAATAAAGCGCGCACCACAGGCTGGTGGTATTGGCCATTCTTCACAGCTTCGGTCTATGCCGACACGGCAACATCAGTGCCTGCAATTTCAGCGTGGTGTAACGCCAACAAGTCGT